>ERZ791871.244-NODE-244-length-81537-cov-15.371088_pt1 | contig 81537 bp, 67 predicted proteins | sample MGYA00510280_ERZ791871 | MGnify/ENA primary metagenome ERZ791871 (study PRJEB30046, sample SAMN00792111) | human gut metagenome | study: EMG produced TPA metagenomics assembly of the A metagenome-wide association study of gut microbiota in type 2...
CGATATTAAAAGAAAGGAAACGTGTGATAATTAACTTCCTAATTATCATACAAGATTATTATGACTAACTTACATTCACTTATTTCTAATTATTTAAGATACTGCCATATGCAGAAACGCTTAGATGAAAAAACGCAAAAAGCATATAAAATTGATTTAGAACAATTTTGTGCTCTGACTTTTTCAACAGCAACTACAGAAATCACATCTGAAACAATCGAGGACTATATTGCAAAACTCCACCAACAATATAAACCTAAAACAGTAAGGAGAAAAATAGCCTCATTAAAGGCCTTTTTCCATTATCTTGAATATAAAAATATAATTGTTCAAAATCCTTTCAGCAAAATTCAAATACGCTTTCGTGATCCTGTAATATTGCCAAAAACAATTCCATTGCATACAGTTGAAATATTTTTGAGTACTATTTACAAGCAACGCCGCACAGCCAAGACCGATTATCAGAAGCGGAACGCTTTAAGGGATGCTGCAGTCATAGAACTTCTATTTGCTACAGGAATGCGTATTTCAGAGTTATGTGCATTAAAAAATAATGATGTAAATCTATTTGACGGTATTATTCTCATATACGGAAAAGGAGACAAAGAACGGCGTATTCAAATTGGGAATGATGCAGTTATCCGCATTTTAAAAGAATATAAAAAAGATTTCCAATCGGAAATTCAAAATTGTAATCACTTTTTTGCCACTCAATCTGGCAAAACCTTATCCGACCAATCAGTACGCAGAATGATAAATAAATATGCCTCTCTTGCATGTATCGATTTACATATCACACCTCATATGTTTCGACACACTTTTGCCACTAGTTTATTAGAAGCAGATGTTGATATACGCTACATTCAAGAAATGCTTGGACACAGCTCCATTAACGTCACAGAAATATATACACATGTCACTGTTGCAAAACAAAAAGATATTTTAACAACAAAGCATCCGCGAAAAGATTTTCATATATAATTTTTATTTACTATTATTGATGGATTATATGCTTTCGTATGATAATTAGAAGTTATCCATTAAATAATATATGAGGTAAAATATGATACAACTTAGTATAATAGTTCCAGTATATAATGCAGAAAACGAAATATCTTTATGCCTAGATTCATTAGTCAATCAAGTTAATGTATCGCTTGAAATTATCATAGTAAACGATTGTTCTACAGATTCAACTTTAAAAATCATTACAGAATATCAAAAAATACATTCAAATATAACCATAATCAATTTGCCTAACAATTCAGGGTCAGGAGTAGCAAGAAATATAGGCATTAGGCAAGCAAAGGGAAAATATATTGGATTTATTGATAGCGATGACTGGGTTGATTTGAACTTTTACAGCAAACTTATAGAAACAATAGAAACAGATAATAGTGATATAGCTATTGCAGGTATCTGTAATGAATATAATAATTCCATATCATCATGTAAACGCTATTCGTATGAAAGTCATTTAACAGTAGATGGAAAAACAGGATTAAGATTATTAACAAAATCGCATAATTTAGGAATCCTAATAACTCCAATTATGAATAATAAAATATATAAACATTCATTTATTGTGGAACATAATTTATGTTGCAGTGATAATAAAAGTTGGCAAGATGATTTTTTCTCATTTTTTGCAATATTACATGCAAATTCAATTAGCTTTACTCCCGATATACAATATCATTATTATCAACGCTTTTCCTCTGTAACTCATGAAGCTACAAATTCTTCAACTAAAATAGATAACTGTATTGATGTTCTACTAAAAATCGCGAAGGAACTACATTCTCAAGGTATATATGAAGAATACGAAAAAGAATATTATTCGCTAGTTGAAAGAAATATAACCTCATTACTGTCGATGCTTAAAAGAGGATATAATTATTCTGCAAATAATGATTTTATATATTTATACGACAAAATAACCATGAATTTTAACATGCACAAAATCATATCATATATTGATAGTGATCGTATTTTCGGTTTCTTCAACTTATAGTAGGACCTATAGAGGTCCTACTTGGTTTTGATGAAAATATTTTCCATAATTAGTGATAAATTTATCTGTATATTCATTGCTATCTATTTCTAACAGAGATAAGGCATGGAAAATATGCTTTAACAAAAAAAATTGTTTTTGCTCAATTAACATAGTCCCATTTATATCTATCCATTTATCAATAATCTGTAATCCTTCTTTTTTAGGTGCAATTTTACCAATAGCTTCTATTATACTTCCAATCGTAAACCAATTTTCTTCAACAAATAATTGAGATTTTAATGTTTTATAAGCATTTATTATGCCCTTCGCCCCTATAATATCTGCCATATGTTCTCTGATATGGCAATCCTCATGATACATTGAATTTATTATAGCAGATTCGACTTCTTTAGAAGATGAATTCATCAAAAAAGACTCTAACTTGTATCTATTAAGATCTATATTTGAAGATTTGGATTTTGAAAAATAACCAATTATCCATGGCAAACATTGATCTAATAATTTGTTGCTTTCAGCGAGTGCCAGCATTAAATCAGTTTCTTTAGTAATGATCATTGTACGATCTTCTATTCCTGCTACTAAAAGAGTATCAGAAAATCTCTTTGTATATTTTCGAGATACATCATCTAAATCACATTTTTCTATCAATTTAATATATACTCTTATAACACCATCCATCATTGAAAGATTATGTTCTAATATAGTATTCTTTAAAAAATTTTCAAAATTTGCAAATGCATTATCTATTTCTGGTTTTTCATATTTAGAGGCACTTGTGTTTAATATATAGGAATATATACATATATTCTCTCCAAAGTAATCTTCTATATATTCTATGTAATTCATTGAACCAGTAATAGTATTATCATATATATCATTAATGGCAAGGGCATCTCTAAAATCGGTGATACATTTGGAAGATTTTATAAAATCATTAATAATAGATTTTAGTTGATAAACATTTTTTGCCGAATAATTCTGATAAGGTAAATGAGATATATCAAATGGATACTCATCACCTTGTTGTTTTATAAGTAAGATACTTTGTGCGTCACGAAATGAATGCGCAATTCCCAGTTCATAAAAAACATTTGGTTTTGCATGTGTTATGTCTACAATAATATATTGTGATTCTAATATACCTGTAATGATTTTATTTACAACAGGTTGTGATCCATTCATTTCATCAGCCCTACTACATAATATACCATTTTTTTCTGCTTCTTCTTTTATAACACCATAAATAGCATTAAAAGAATCATCAAATGGCATAATCATAAAGCATGTATTTTTTTTGGTTAATATTTTTTCATATTGAAATTGTTTTGGATAAATACTGTAATTATTCATTTTTGTCCTTTGATAGATAACTTCTAATTATTTGTTACTTTTATACTAAAATATTTTTCAAAGCTTATTTGTATTATAAATTTCTTTCATTGCCCTATCTTGTCCAAGTTTCTCTATATATTTAATATTTGAAAATTTTATAAATACTTTTTCATTGTACTCTTCTGCTTTATGCCCTTCAATTAATTTTTCACGCTTTTTTTCATTTATAATATATTTTCTAAATGCAGACAATATCAAAAATTTGTCACGTTCATTTTCATACTCATATTCTTGAATAAAACCAATATATACATATGGTTCATCTTTTATAAATACCTTTAAACAAGTATATTTTTCATCTTCATCTTCAAGCAATTCAAATGGAACATCTGTAACACTTGTTGATATTCCAAATAAACTACATATATATGCAAACACTTTTGAATTAATAAACTTATGTGCTATATATGGTATAACAATCGCAACAATAATTAAAACTATATTATATATAATCTTATCTTTTTGTACTTTTGCCTTAAAATCGCATATTTTTTGGAAAATAACTTGTAAAAACAAATTGTATAAATAACTAATAGCAAAACTCTTTATCAAAAAAGCCTGAGTGCCCTTTGTTTTTTTTGCGTCAAAAAAATTATATAAATATATAGAAATAATTCCCGGGTATATATATATAATATAACTAGCTATATTTTGCATTGCTACATTAGCTTGTTCTGTATTTAACAGTAATTGTATAATCTCACCCACTACTTGGACTTACCACCTTTTCCGCCCTTTCCTGGTACAGGTTTATGTACTGCACTATTTGGCAACCCCCTATTTTGTCTTTCATGATTACTGTATGAGCTCCCATCTTTACGAACACTACCAGACCCATTTTTTCCTGAATTTATTCTTGTAGCCAATGATCCATTTCTCCTTATCTTATGTTTTCCACCTTTTTATCCAATTATATTTTCAACACTGTCCTTCCTACATGCCACAACTGGAATAGAATGATCTCTCCAGAAAGAAGAAACGCTACTTGTTGTCCCCGTGTCAACAGCAATGATTTTCTTGCCATTTTTAATTGCATAATTTACCTCTGTACGTCCCATACTGTCCTCAGTAACTGCAGCTGGTCGTGCTGGTACAAGAACAACACTAGCGCTGTCTATCTTTCCCTTTATTGCATCTGTCACTTGCTTTTTCGTTCCAACTAAAGGGTCCGATTTTTCAACTGACCTATCTGATACATCATATTTTGACTGATCTAATACTGCACTAATTTTTTCATAATCCGTTGGATAAACCCAACGATGACTAATAAATACATTTAATTTACCCATTATAATTACCTCCATTTTTAATTTTACGATTAGATATTTCCCTTTTTTGCCAAACTCCAATAATGCTGTCCCTGCGCAGTTAATTTGCATGATTTATAATTAATTGCTGCATAATACATATGCTCAGCATTTACCGGTACAACCAAATTAAGTTTTACATATTTTTGCAAAATTGCAAATATCTCCTGATGTTCAAGACTTACTTCTTTAATATCTGCCTCATGCTTGTCTGGCTCATATGTAGGATCTAACGCATATTCATCATACGGTGTATCAAAAATTCCCGTAATACGTCTTAATTCCTTTATTGATATAGGAGGTGTATTTTTTCTAAGCGAAACAAACTGCTTAATATTGGCTTTAAATATCGGTCTTTGTTCCCAACCTCCTAATGAACTATCAATATAGGAATAAATATTTCCTGGTGATACATCACCAAGTAAATTCATCGCTCCGCCATACAATGCTTCTATCAATAATGAAGTAAAAATTCCATGACCATTTTCCTCTGACGCATACTGATTTTCATCGCATGCTGCCAAAATAGTTGTACCATTATGCAAAACCGAATAGTTCTGCATTTCATTAGAGTTCCCAACACGCCCACTAAAGCAACTATCTAATATCACAATTTTATTTTGTGCATGAGAATCAGCAACAATTCCCATAAGATCATTTAAAGATAATCCCTGATCTACTCTTTCCACTTCACTAGTACATAAGTATCCCCCTAATGCATCATAGGAACCATGTCCTGCATAATAAAAGAGCGCTATTTCTGATTCGTCTACAAACAAGTCTTGAATTGCATCTTTTAAATATTCTCGCGTAATATAAGAATCTTTACTTGTAGCACACAATGTTCTTACAGCAAAATTTAGTGTCCCATCGCCATTTCTTTCTAATGCCGCTTTGACACCATTTGCATCATTAACACACCCATGTAAATCATCATAATTCTGGTAGCTATCAATTCCAACACACAATGCTTTTCTCAATTATATTCACCCCAACTCATTTTATTATATTATATCACAATTTGTAAGCATTGAAAACACATAATCAATAATCTATTATTTTTTAAGAACAGAATCTTCTGTTTGTTTTTTTTAGAATCATTTTATTTGAAACCAATATTATTTTATGTTAAAATAATATCATAGCCTTCCATTATGTTACCTAAAATAACTTTTATATTATCTAACAATATAACCACAGAAAGGAAATCACCATGAAAAAACTCTCCACCGCCATCCTGGCGAACCTTATAACCACGAACCGTAAAAAACTCTCCATGACACAGCAATCACTTGCCGATGCAACCGGAATCAACCGTTCCCTAATCTCTCGTATGGAAAAAGAAGACTTTCTTCCTTCCATTCCTCAATTGGAACAGTTAGGAGAAGTCCTCGGTTTCGAACCCACTGACGTATTTACAAATGGAATACATGAGAAAAAAAGGAATGTACCATCACCTATGAACATTGCTGTGGCCGGAACCGGATATGTTGGTCTGTCAATCGCTACTCTATTGGCACAAAACAATCACGTCACAGCTGTAGATATTATCCCGGAAAAAGTTGATATGATTAACAAGCGTCAGTCTCCCATCCAGGATGAATATATCGAAAAATATCTAACTACTAAAGAACTGGATCTAACTGCTACATTGGACGGTGAAGCCGCATACAAAAATGCTGATTATGTCGTTGTAGCAACTCCTACCAACTATGACAGCCAGAAGAATTATTTCGATACCTCCGCAGTAGAAGCAGCAATTGAACTTGTTCTGAAAGTTAATCCGGATGCAATCATTGTAATTAAATCCACCATTCCTGTCGGATACACCGCATCTGTTCGAGAAAAATATCACAGTTCCAATATCATCTTCAGCCCTGAATTTCTGCGTGAATCCAAGGCACTGTACGACAATCTCTATCCCAGCCGTATCATTGTATCTACTGATCCGGAAGATTCACATCTGGTTGAAGCTTCCCACACCTTTGCAGCATTACTGCAGGATGGAGCAATCAAGGAAAACATCGATACACTGTTTATGGGATTCACCGAAGCAGAGGCTGTAAAATTATTTGCCAATACCTATCTGGCACTTCGTGTATCATATTTTAATGAATTGGATACTTATGCGGAAATGAAAGGATTAAATACAAGAGATATTATCGACGGTGTGTGTCTTGATCCGCGAATCGGAACCCATTACAACAACCCATCCTTCGGTTATGGCGGTTACTGCCTCCCGAAAGATACCAAACAGCTTCTTGCCAACTATAATGATGTGCCACAAAATATGATGTCCGCTATTGTAGAAAGTAACCGAACAAGAAAAGATTTTATTGCAGACCGTGTTCTTCAATTGGCAGGTGCCTATGAAGCCAACAGTCAATGGGATGTTTCCAAAGAGAAAGAAATCATTATAGGTGTCTACCGACTTACCATGAAAAGCAATTCTGACAACTTCCGCCAGAGCAGTATTCAAGGTGTCATGAAGCGTATCAAGGCGAAGGGCGCAACTGTTATCATTTACGAACCAACTCTCGAAGATGGTGTCACCTTTTTCGGAAGTAAAGTTGTAAATAATCTGGATCAGTTCAAAAAAATGAGTCATAGCATTATTGCAAACCGCTATGACTCTAATTTGGATGATGTACATGATAAAGTGTATACCCGTGATTTATTTCAACGTGATTAATTTTTAAGATTTCAGGAATCATTTTGATTCCTGAAACTTTTCTAAACAAAATACCATATTTTGCAAATGCGTAACAGCTTCCCCGTTATCATTTTCAGAACATTTTTCTAACGTAACCTTCTCATCAGGCAAATTTACTTTTGTCATTTGTTCTGTTCCCCTTTATATTATTACAATTCTTCCAACACGGATTTACAAGGGCGTTTATGGTCAAATTTCAGCTTATTAATTCACACTTTCCATCGTAAAGTTCCTTTATAAATGAATCTGAACATAATTTCTTTTCATCTATAGAACTTCCTCCATAAAGAATACTTTCTAACTATAAAACTCCTTATACCACTCCGCAAACTTTCGTAACCCGGTCCGCAAATCCGTACTCGGCTTAAATCCAAAATCACGCTCCAACGCCGATGTATCCGCATAAGTAACCGGCACATCGCCCGGCTGCATCGGCACCAACTCCTTATGACTGTCAAAATCATAATCCTCCGGCAAAACGCCCGCCCGGATCAGTTCCTGCTGCAGAATATCCACAAACTCAAGCAAATTCTCCGGATGATTATTTCCAATATTGTATATCGCATACGGTGGAACCGGCAGTCCATCTTCTCCTGTCTTCTCTTCCGGTGGAGCCTGCATCACACGCATCACGCCCTCTACTTTTCGAATAACTTTAAACACAGATTGGAGCCAATAAATCCTGCTGCACCTGTAACTAAAATTGTTTTCTTATTCATCATAATCCTTTCTGAAATATTCACTATCATCTTATTCTAAAAAATCTATGTACTTTTTTGCCTTTTCTCTGATATAGCACCTTTTAAAAGCAGCAAATCTCGATTCTCTTCTGATCAATACTTGTAACTGTTTCAAAAGAAATCCAGACCTTTCATTCTTTGAAAGTTCCTCCAGAATCGTATACAGTTTGTTCATTTCACGATTTAATTCATCAAATCGCATATTACTTTTGTACACGCGCATTCCACTATTGGTTTTATTAAAAACTTCCGTCACAAGCTCTGCCGTCATCTTCGCATCTTCATCCTCCGGATCCACTGCTTGTACATTTGTGTTGCCATCACATAACCTAAAATAAATTTTCACTTCGGGATCCAAAGCACAGCAATCAATAACATGCTCATCATATTTTCTCTGATTTTTCACGCTGTTGCAATGTCCACATGACCAAAACAAATTATTCCAATCAAATTTAAGATCTATATTTTTGCCATTAAAATGTGGCCTCAAATGTTCTACCTGTGGGTCCTGCAAATTATCCATTTCGCATATATAACATTTATTATGGAAATCTTTTCTCAATCTCTCTACTACATCCGTTTTTTCATAACTTCCACTCGCTTTATTCTTTTCTATCTCCAATGATTCGGGTGCCGGCATACTACGTTTTACTTTTACCATACTATACCTCCCGATTTCTTAATTTTTCTTTCAATTCCTTATATTCTGTAGAAAGTTTTAAAGCAAGATAATCCGGAATTTCATTTAAATACATCTCTAGATCTGCAATCTTCTCATAGTCAACCGTATCAAGTTCCGGTTTATTAACAATTTGTTTATATTCTTCGAATTTATTTCTCAGTTCGTCAGATAACTCATCTGCTTTAAAATAGCCTTCAACAATTCCACTATACGGAACATCCGCCAATCCATGTTCAACAAATACCTTCTTTTCCAAATCATAAATAACGACATTATCCAAACTGTTCAGTATAAACGGAGAATGACTTGAAACAATAAATTGGATATTTGGAAATACAGTTGTCAGTAGTTTCATCACATTTTTTTGCAGTTCAAGGTGCAAGTGCGTTTCAATTTCATCAACCAAAACAATTCCATGAATACTAAAATCAAAAGATCTGTTTGATTGCTTCTCCATACGAATAATAAGATCGACCACAATATCAAGAACCGCAGCATATCCACTTGATAATGTATTAAAATCAAATGACTCTCTGCAGTCCATTACAATTGAGAATTTAAAGGTTTCTTCATCAAATTCCAATCGAACGGAATCATCATCAAAAATCTTCTTCAAAAGTTCCTCAAACTTTTTAAACCAGGTCGAGATTGTATCCGCTTTGTCTTTCTTTCCATTCGATGCAGCCAAAGCTTCTGTCATTTTTAAATCCAATAAGTACTTAATAAATTCACTTCTCGGAGTTTCATCAATCGCATACTCTGATTTAAGCTGAATCTTTTCCACATGCTTCGGTTCAACCGATGAAAATACTCGATTTGCCTTATAATAAGCAACAACAAACCGTCCCTCTTCAAATTCTTTTCTGATATCAACAAATGATTCATTAAAATCAAGCCAAACACCAGCCGTAGACTTTGCAAACAAATTCTTTTCATATTGCAAATTTTCTTCGGCTTGACGCTGTTGGATCTTTTCGCCCATTCGTATCCACGATTCCAACAAGCTTTCTGTTCCATCTATATCCTGCATAAGCTGCTCTGGATTTCTTCCCATCGTAACAGAATTTATAAACGTTGCCATAGCATCAAGAACGCTCGTCTTTCCACTTCCGTTCTTCCCCGTTAATATAATATGCTTACGTCCACTATTTCCAACCGATAAATTAATATTTTCAAGATGGCGAACCTTATTAATTTTTATATTTTGAATATAAATCTGTTCCATGCCTAACCCTCCCAAGCTAAAAAATGAATTATGATATTTGCCTCTACGTTGAAATTAACTTTTCCAAATTTGCGTAATTACATACCAATAAATATACACTTTTTTCCGGTTCTTTCAAACATTTCTATTGCTTGCTTTTGTAAATTCGTTTCTTCTGGATGTTCCCTATAGTAGATATGTGTAAGTATCTGCTGATAAGGATCCAACGTTTTATCCTGACAATAGATCCACTCTTTAATCATACTTAGGAAATCATTCTCATCTTTGCTATTCCATAGAGCTACCAATATTTGCTGCAAACTGCAGAAGAGTGAATAAAAGACCTCTTCTCTCACCTCTATCATACTATCCTTTTTGCCTTGACATGCTCTACGACATACTTGATCATATAATCATCAATCAGACGTTTCTAGTTTTGAAATGCATACATAAGAGCCTTTTCGCAGATCCGGTTGATCATGCGTGGAATTCCGGTCGACGCTTTATGGATCTCATCCAACGCCTTGGTTGTAAATACCTCTTGCGAACAGCCAGAGTAGTCCATGTGACTTGCGATATACGGGATCTGGCAATCCTTTCATTACTTTACGAATCAGGCTGTAGAGTACAGGAACTGATTGATTTAAAATATGGCGATTTATCACTAAACTCACCTGCAACAATTAGTGTAACAGGAAAGGAAAATAAAACAAGAATTATTCCCATAAGTAATAAAGTCGTATCAATTCTGAACAAATACACTGCCATATATAAAATCTCTGACAGTACGGAAGTGTTATTTACAAACAAACAAGCAAAATCACTTACCAGATCAGGAATCTCCTACATAATAAAAAACCATTCTTAAGTCTGCAACCTGTTCCAACACCTGCTGGAGGGTATGGTCGATCTGCTTCAGCTGCGTCTGCTGTGCCAGAAACAGCCGGATAACAGTTTCCTTATCCAGGCTGTTCAGTTTTTCTTCCGTATATTCCAGAGCCATGCCGCTGCCTCCCGTTTTTTTACTGATTCCATTCTAACAGAAAACCACTCTTTTTGCGAATTCACAATGGCAGGGTATCCGTCATAATGGCCAGAGACACAGGGGCATCTGTATCGCTTATGGCGCCTTTTCCCCATGTATCCTTTCAAAAAATGAAATATGGACAGCTGCGCCATACAGGACCGTAAAGCCATGGCAGAAACTGTCTTTACAATGGAAAGCCGTGCATCCGCAGATGCATGGCAGCGGCCTTAAAATTTCTCTGTTTTGCACAAATGTCCTGCAGGGTAAAATCATCCCATATATTCCGGTGGTTCCACTGGCCTTACTGACTTTTTCGGTGCAATCGTCAGCCCCTCCATCAGCCATCGGAACTGCCGTGGTGTCAGGGAACGCACTTCTTCCGGACTGCGGGGCCATTGAAAGCGGCTTTCGGACAATCTCTTATATAACAGGAGCCATCCGTCCCTTTCCCATACTAATCCCTTGATACGGTCTGTCCGCCGCCCGCAGAAAAGATAAAGGGTATCCGGTACATAAGGCTTTTTTCCTCTACAGTCGAGGTACAGACTATCTACCGTTTACGTTATCTTTGTAAAGAATACTTTCTAACTATAAAACTCCTTATACCACTCCGCAAACTTTCGTAACCCGGTCCGCAAATCCGTACTCGGCTTAAATCCAAAATCACGCTCCAACGCCGATGTATCCGCATAAGTAACCGGCACATCGCCCGGCTGCATCGGCACCAACTCCTTATGACTGTCAAAATCATAATCCTCCGGCAAAACGCCCGCCCGGATCAGTTCCTGCTGCAGAATATCCACAAACTCAAGCAAATTCTCTGGATGATTATTTCCAATATTGTATATCGCATACGGTGGAACCGGTAAACCATCTTCTCCCGTCTTCTTTTCCGGTGGAGCCTGCATCACACGCATCACTCCTTCTACAATATCATCAATATAAGTAAAATCACGCATGCAGTTTCCATAATTAAAAATCTGAATCTTTTCATTCTTTTTAAGCTTATTCGTAAATCCGAAATATGCCATATCCGGTCTGCCCGCTGGTCCATACACCGTGAAGAAACGAAGTCCGGTAGACGGAATATTATAAAGCTTACTATACGCATGCGCCATCAGCTCATTTGATTTCTTAGTCGCAGCATAAAGGGAAACCGGATTGTCCACCTTATCCTCCGTAGAATACGGCACCTTCTTATTAGATCCGTACACGCTAGATGAACTTGCATAAACCAGATGCTGTACTCCGGATTGTCCATTATCATAAGAATGACGGCATGCTTCCAAAATATTGTAAAACCCAATCAGGTTGCTCTCAATATACGCGTCCGGATTGGTGATGGAATAACGTACTCCGGCCTGAGCTGCAAGATTTACAACAATATCCGGCTTATATGTAGCAAATAACTTATCGATACAATTCTTATCTGCTATGTTGCCCTCGATAAAATTCCATTCAGAACCATTCACACCTGCTTTTTCGGCAGCACGTTCAATTTCAGATAATCTCCATTTCTTAATATTCACATCATAATAGGCATTCATATTATCAATACCAATGATATGAATATTTTCTTTTTCAAATATCTTCAGGCACAAATTTGAACCAATAAAACCTGCTGCACCTGTAATCAAAATCGTTTTTTTATTCATCATAATCCTTCCAAAATAACAGTTCCACTTAAAATCTCAACTAATTAAAAAATTTTCTCTATTTATCCCTTGTCAAATATGCTAATTGTTTCTTTAATTGATACACAATCGCATCACTAAAACCAGCGTATCGTCCTCTCTCATCTACACTTTGAAATTTATCCAATAATCTCCGACATTCATCCTCTGTAAGTTCATCCATCGCCCCTGAAACCCACATAGCTTCTGTTCTTGCTGCATTTAACTGTTCTGTATCCAAGTTTAATAGCTCAATCGTATACCCAGCCCGTTCATTTCCGTCAACAGCTTTAATCTTTCCTCTATCGCTGAATTCGAATAACGATTCACAATTTTCTTCCAATGGAGAAACAAATAATTCTTCATTAAATGCATTGTCTTTGCTATGACCACAATTTTCTTCCCGATCATGGTATCCCTGACAAGATGCTAACAAATTTTCATATTCTAACGATATTGCCCTATATTCATCCCTTTCTTTCGGACGAATATGTTCAATATGCGAATTGTCTGTCCTAATAGGTTTACAGCAGTAGCAGCAAATGTGCCCTTGCTCTGATAACAAACTATTTTTCAAGAGAATTTTATGAGGTAAATTTTCAACTTCATTTAAATCAGAATACCTCGGCACTCTTCCATTTTTATTTTTAAATTTACTTTTCCACTGCAAAATTTCCTGTGGTTCATCATTTTTGTATATCCTTTTCATATTATCGTTTCCTATGAATTAGTGTTCTGGCACGAACAACTTCTACGTTCATTTCGTCTGTAATTTTTGCCAACTGATCAACAAGTTCTTCTGCCTGATCCAAATTTTCGTTTTCAATGCAATTATAGATTTCATCAATTAGCTTTTGAGTTTTCTCATTTAAAATATCTGTATGCATAAAATCATGCATAATGTGATTAATATCCCATCCATTCATAGGATTCTGTTTCCGCACATTTATAGCATTTCCATCTTGATAAATTTCAAATATATTAGCCTCAGCTTTGATCTCACTAAGAACTTTAGGCGAATGTGTAGTAACTATAAACTGAATATTCGGAAATGTACGAAACAGAAGAGGCATCATACGTCCCTGCCACGAAGGATGCAGATGTAAATCCACCTCATCAATCAATACGATGCCTTCTCCCTCCAATGGATTTTCTCTACTAGGATTCGCAATTGCCAATTTACGAGCCAAATCCCCCGTCATCGCCAAGACACACTTTTCACCTTCCGATAATTGAGCAATACTTAATTCTGTATGGTGTTTTACAGCGACCATCTGTGCATCTTCATCATCAATTTTAATTTTGATATCAGAAAAATCATTGTTCATAATCTTTAAAATAGCTTCTCGCACCGCGGATAATTGTGCATCCTTAAAAGACTCTTTCTCCACTCTTTTACTGTTCTCATACTCCTGCCGTCCTCGAAACCATTCAAAAAATAACTGAAAATTAATGGTTGGATCAAAAACATCCCTCAAAGCCTCCAATTTTCCAGCTAATTTTATGTCCTTTTTTAAAACCTTATTTCTACGATCCGATACATAACGATTTACACCATATGACGCATATATTGGCATATTACTTTCATTAAATACTAACTCTCTGGTACTTTCCCTATCGGACTCATCCGTTTCTTCCTCTTCCAAAACCATATATTGTCCCACATACAATCTTCTAAATTGCTCAACTATACGCTTTGCTTCCCCTACCAAATGTATCCTTTTTCCATTTGATTCCGCGCTACGAAAATAAGGGTATATTGTATGGTCTATATTTAACTGCATAGATATACGAGCCGTTTGAGCACCTATTTTTATATCAGAATCTTCAATTTTCACCTTGCCATCACTACCAAGATCTGATTCGGTCAGCATATTTAGTATTCTGAAGAATAGGATACTACATGCCTGCAAAACAGTTGATTTTCCCATGCCATTAATGCCATAAATAACCGCCGATTTACCATCTAAAGCCAATTCTGCCTGCTCTATCCCACGAAAATTCGTCAATTTCAAACTTTGAATTTCCATCTGCTTATCAGCTCCCATATTTGTATCCTTTCATTTTTCTCTCAAAATCATATTTTTAACTATTTACACTACTAATTATATGTGAAAAACAATCTATTATCAATTCCTACATTAATGCTATATCTGACAATTCACATACTGTTCCATAATAACATTATTAGTTTTACTTACTCTGTAAACGGTGCAACCCGAGTACCTTGACAAATTAGATGCCGTTTTCACGGCATGGTTATCTCTTGATTTCTGTTTTTACCGGCTTCCGTATGTGTGACGGCAGTTCTTGTGACTATGGCAACAGATCCTTAAGAAAGTCCTGATTCTTGTCATCCATATGCTTTGGTATCTCTATTAACAGATAGGCAACGTATTCATACGGTTTTAACCGGTTTGCTTTGGCAATTTCTAAATGAATATTCTTGTGCGATCTCCGGACAGTGGGGACATGGAGACCGGATTATTCAGTATACACACGTGATCTGTTCCAACGTGATTAAATAAATGTATACCTATACTTCAAGTTGCCGTTCACCGACATTCTAAAATACATAAATAACACAAAAATTCTTCGATAAACTATTTCCATGAACTCCATACATTTAGGAAGCATGTCTAAGTCGATTTAAAAAAATTTAACTTTTATTGAAAAAATATATACCAACTCAGCCCTGCAAAAAATGCAGGGCTTTGATTTGCCATTGTACTCATAATTGAGAACTTACATTACATTTTTCGTATATCCTATTGGACATGATAATAAAACTATAAATACACACATTGCTTATGGCAACACTTCCATAATATATTCAATCTCCATAATTCTTACTATTTGAGATTATTTATGCTTACTAGAACTGTTTTTTTAATCATTATGTATCTATATTATCAGATTTCTTTATAGCAATAGTTCCTACACCAACTGACATAATGGTTCCTATAAATGCCATAATAATAGCCGCCCAATTGGACAAAAAAAATTGAACCCAACCTTCCTTTAAATCAATATTTTCTAACTTTGCCTTATCCGGTTTACCTTTAATTACCATTTTTGATAAATCTGTATTAAAATTATACTCTACATTTAAATCAGACCCATTAATTACTATTTTTTGAGCACCAATATATAATTCCCTCTGAGATGAAGGTGACGTTGATAATAATCTTCCATCGCCGACTTCAAATTCTCCTGTCATTCCATTCACTTTCCCATTTAAAGCAATCCCCTCCGATTCATTTAAAAGCACTTCTAAATTTGACAAATGAACAAATTCAAATGAGCAACCAAATTTTTCATTCAAAATTTCCAAGCTTATATTATTATTCCCAAGAATTTTGTTTTTATAATAAACAGTACAGCCACCATATATATATATCTGTTCATTGTTTTGTATTTGTAATAAGCCTTCCGCATTAGGTTTAACAAAGTTAATATTAATAATTTTACTTTCACTTTCCATCCCACTAGTTTTGTTTATTTTATAATGAAAATATTCCAAAGTGTTATCACCTTTTCCAACATTTATTGAATCAGCACTCATAACATATTCCGAATTTGTTGTTGTAGAATAATACATGTTGTAATTATGTGATATCATAGAATTTCCATATTTGAGACCGTATTTATCAATGTCTTTTTCGCAATCAAATTTAATTACAACCTCATATGGTGCCGCCGTATACTTATTATTGTCAATTGAAAAAGTCAAAGCATCTCTATTTGTTAATACCCCTTTATCAATACAAATCATCTTTGTATCCATTGCAACATTACCGCTGAAGTCGTTAAGCATAATTTCTTTTGGTTTTCCTTCTAACACAACCAATGTATTAGATTCGATATAAGAAAAAACTCCAACAAGAACTATCAAAAAAAGTGCAAAAGGTATCCACCTAATACATTTATATAAAATCATCTTATTTTCAATTTTTTTATTACAACCTCCCATTTTTTTTGTCATAAACTTTCTCCTTATACTCTCCAACTTCTTAATTTATAAAAAGACTGAAATTAAAATGATTTCTACTATCATTTTAAATCTTATAAAACTCCTTATACCACTCCGCAAACTTCCGTAACCCCATCCGCAAATCCGTACTCGGTTTAAACCCAAAGTCACGTTCCAACGCCGATGTATCCGCATAAGTAACCGGCACATCGCCAGGCTGCATCGGCACCAGCTCCTTATGACTGTCAAAATCATAATCCTCCGGCAAAACGCCCGCCCGGATCAATTCCTGCTGCAGAATATCCACAAACTCAAGCAAATTCTCCGGATGATTGTTTCCAATATTGTATACCACATACGGTGGAATCGGCAATCCATCCTCTCCCGTTATCTTTTCCGGCGGAGTCTGCATCACGCGCATCACTCCCTCTACAATATCATCAATATAGGTAAAATCACGCATGCAGTTTCCATAATTAAAAATCTGGATCTTTTCATTATTTTTAAGCTTATTCGTAAACCCGAAATATGCCATATCCGGTCTGCCCGCCGGGCCATATACCGTAAAGAAACGAAGTCCTGTGGATGGAATATTATAAAGTTTACTGTACGCATGTGCCATCAGCTCATTTGATTTCTTAGTCGCAGCATAAAGGGAAACCGGATGGTCCACCTTATCCTCCGTAGAATACGGCACCTTCTTATTAGATCCGTACACGCTGGATGAGCTTGCATAAACTAGATGCTGTACTCCATCTTGTCCATTATCATAAGAATGCCGACATGCTTCCAGAATATTGTAAAATCCAATCAGGTTGCTCTCAATATATGCGTCCGGATTGGTGATGGAATAACGTACTCCGGCCTGAGCTGCAAGATTGACTACAATATCCGGCTTATATGTAGCAAATAACTTATCGATACAATTCTTATCTGCTATGTTGCCCTCGATAAAATTCCATTCAGAACCATTCACACCTGCTTTTTCGGCAGCACGTTCAATTTCAGATAATCTCCATTTCTTAATATTCACATCATAATAGGCATTCATATTATCAATACCTATGATATGAACATTTTCATAATTTTCAAATAGCTTCAGGCACAGATTTGAACCAATAAAACCAGCTGCGCCTGTAATCAAAATCGTTTTTTTATTCATCATAATCCTTCCAAAATAATAGTTCCACTTAGAATCTAACTAATTAAAAAATTTTCTCTATTTATTCCTTGCCAAATTTTCAAGAGAATTTTATGAGGTAAATTTTCAACTTCATTTAAATCAGAATACCTCGGCACTCTTCCATTTTTATTTTTAAATTTACTTTTCCACTGCAAAATTTCCTGTGGTTCATCATTTTTGTATATCCTTTTCATATTATCGTTTCCTATGAATTAGTGTTCTGGCACGAACAACTTCTACGTTCATTTCGTCTGTAATTTTTGCCAACTGATCAACAAGTTCTTCTGCCTGATCCAAATTTTCGTTTTCAATGCAATTATAGATTTCATCAATTAGCTTTTGAGTTTTCTCATTTAAAATATCTGTATGCATAAAATCATGCATAATGTGATTAATATCCCATCCATTCATAGGATTCTGTTTCCGCACATTTATAGCATTTCCATCTTGATAAATTTCAAATATATTAGCCTCAGCTTTGATCTCACTAAGAACTTTAGGCGAATGTGTAGTAACTATAAACTGAATATTCGGAAATGTACGAAACAGAAGAGGCATCATACGTCCCTGCCACGAAGGATGCAGATGTAAATCCACCTCATCAATCAATACGATGCCTTCTCCCTCCAATGGATTTTCTCTACTAGGATTCGCAATTGCCAATTTACGAGCCAAATCCCCCGTCATCGCCAAGACACACTTTTCACCTTCCGATAATTGAGCAATACTTAATTCTGTATGGTGTTTTACAGCGACCATCTGTGCATCTTCATCATCAATTTTAATTTTGATATCAGAAAAATCATTGTTCATAATCTTTAAAATAGCTTCTCGCACCGCGGATAATTGTGCATCCTTAAAAGACTCTTTCTCCACTCTTTTACTGTTCTCATACTCCTGCCGTCCTCGAAACCATTCAAAAAATAACTGAAAATTAATGGTTGGATCAAAAACATCCCTCAAAGCCTCCAATTTTCCAGCTAATTTTATGTCCTTTTTTAAAACCTTATTTCTACGATCCGATACATAACGATTTACACCATATGACGCATATATTGGCATATTACTTTCATTAAATACTAACTCTCTGGTACTTTCCCTATCGGACTCATCCGTTTCTTCCTCTTCCAAGACCATATATTGTCCCACATACAATCTTCTAAATTGCTCAACTATACACTTTGCTTCCCCTACCAAATGTATCCTTTTCCCATTTGATTCCGCGCTAAGCATAAATGTAAGCCAGAAAATAAATACCTATATGATGTCAATATTTCCACAGTTCTAAAACTTGCCAGAAAATATTTCATGCGGAACGAAACAAGATCATGCATTGATATCATAAAGCTTATGACCTGATATGTTCATGCCGTCAAAACAAACTTTCTGGGAATATCTAAAAAATGTATAAATAAGTTGTCTGATAATTTTCCTATCACCTGCTTGATTATATTGTTTTAATGCCAAATAGTCAGTCAAGGTAAGGATTTCAGCTTTGACTGACTATTCGGGCATTTGACAAAATCTGGAGAGCAGGTTAGAAGAACTTACACAGTTTCCGTTACACTCTCGAATTCCGACAATTCAACAGACCTCTGCACGGCATTAGTGCTGTACATTTTGGATATCGATAACTTTTTAACAAAACACCTGCTACTAGACAGATGAGATACATCTGTCTTTTTGGCGTCCCTGATTTTCAATTGTATTTCCTTATTTAGCATTTTTTGTAGTTATTTTACACCAATATATGTATATCGAACATCTAGCTTAATGGCATTGCCTTTTACTTCATTAGCCCGTTCTAACTGTTTTACCAATCCAAGTCTTTCTGCCATAATAAGACTGTTACGCACCACTACCGGTTCTTGGTCACATATAACCTTTGAACCAATTTCCCTTATGGCAGTTTTTTGAATTCGATCAACCACATTCTCCATTATGCGAATAATGCCGCTAGGAATCTGTCAGCCTACGCTGTAATGGTTATCATTTCTCCAAGACAATAGGATTTGCTCTTTGCTGTTTTCTATTAATAAATCCACATTAACAAAAGGGTGATTGCGAATTTAAACAAATCCAAGGAAAATCATTTCTAGGATCAATGCCCTCACTGTCTAGTGCTTTTTGTAAATTAATCACAGTCTCTGTAACTGATTCTGGAAACACAACATCACCACCTAATCACTATCAGATTGTCCAAATACTCATTCAGCCGGATTTATAATGCTAAATCTAACTACATCTTCGTAATTACCATTTTCATCAACTGCTTCGTTCTTAAAAATAGCTTCTGTAGTAAAACCAGCCTTTTTTAATAATTCTGCTTCGTTAATGAACTTATAAAACACATAGGAATAAACCTTATGAAGATACAATTCTTCAAATGCCTTCTTTAGAAGCAGCTTTATAGCAATTGCCTGGCTTTCCGTATTCCACTCTTCATCATCACTAGTAAAAATGCATAATTCACATCTTCTGTTGACTCTGTCGATATCCTTTAAATATACCGTAGCAATTGGATATGAAGCGACACCACTGTTCTCTTCGATCCTCTCCACTATATACTGCTGGTAGTATCCTGGAACTACATTTTTTTCATAGAAGTTTAAATGAGACTCCTCTGTAATCGGTTTCTTATTTAAACAATGGCTTGAAACTTTCGGAGTATTTCTCCATTTAACAATCAATTTTGTATCATCTTTTGTGATTGGTCTCAAATATATTTTCACTACAATAACCTCCTCGTTAAATATATTTATAGATTATAATCTTGGATAAAAATCAGAATTTAAAAGTATCTTTGATTCCTAGCCATTTCTGATCTTTATCTGAAAGATTCAAAGCGGTGCCATCCACCATATATCCCTCAGCAGATGCTGTTCCTTTAAACTGTCCCTCAAGTTTTGGCCAAACAATTCCAATCTCTGGATCATTCCAAGCCATCCCCCCCTCATCATTCTGATGATAAAAATCATCACACTTATAACAAAACTCAGCGATGTCTGAGAGTACAAGGAATCCATGTGCAAATCCCTTGGGAACTAAAAACTGCTTCTTGTTCTCCTCGGTCAGTTCAATACCATACCATTTACCATATGTCTTGCTTCCTGATCTCAGATCTACAGCAACATCGAATACCGATCCCTTGATAACTCTTACCAGCTTTGTTTGCGGATAATTTTTCTGAAAATGAAGCCCTCTAAGCACCCCCTTGGTGCTCATTGACTGATTATCCTGAACAAATATAATATTAATACCCGCCTCTTCCATATCTCGCTGACTATAAGTTTCCATAAAATATCCACGACCATCACCATGAACTGCTGGCGTTATTACACATAATCCTTCAATTCCTGCTACATTTTTTTCTACCGTAATCTGTCCCATTAATTTTATACCTTCTTTCTGTATTCTAACCAAATTATTTAATCTATAATGCGATGCACTTGCAGCTGCTTCCCATACAGAGCCTTCATCAACTTCTCCATCTCCCATAAATACAAAAGTTCTGAATACCGTATTATTTTTCGTTTTAAAGCCAGACACACACCAACGCCTACGGATAGCCCTTATCCAAAACTTTCAAATTTCTCATCATATTTTCTAGCGCACGCCCAAACATTAGCACCATTACTTGCAAATACTTCAACTGTGGCTCTGCCTATCCCGCGACGGTCTCCTGTTATGATGACATTTTTATTTCCTAATATTTTCATATCTCACCGCTAATTATAACTGACTCAAAATAGATCTAACTTTTTCAACCGCATCAAAAAAGCCTCTATATTCTTCGGGTAACCACTTCTCACGAATTCTTTGCTGTACTCCGCCTGGTCCAATAACAGAGGGAACCGACAAAGAAACGCCTCTCACTCCATGTTCTCCCATCAATTGAGAACTAACAGATGCAATAGTCGGTCTTTGATTAATGATTGCATCCGCTATAAAACATACACTGGTTGCAATACCATAATGCGTCTTACCTTTTGCCTTAATAATTTCAGTGCCCATGACACGCGTCTTTTCAGCCAATTGATTTCGAATGTCCTCATTCCATTCAATACCAGTTTCTTGACAATACTCTTCAATAGGAATTCCGCTTACAACAAGTTTGCTCCACACTGGAACCTGATTGTCCCCATGTTCTCCTACTAAATATCCGTTAATGACACCAGTACTTAAATTCAAATAGTCTGCTACACATCGAATAAGTCTTGAAGTATCTAGTATACATCCTGATCCAAAAACCATACCATCCGGTAAATTCATCCATTCTGTAGCCTTCTGAGTCAATATATCTACCGGATTTGATACAATCAAAATACATCCCCTTGTATAATATTCCTTGATGGAATCTATTACAACCTTCAGTATTTTTGTATTCTCATTTGCCATATCAAGGCGCGTTTCCCCAGGCTTTCTATTCCGACCGGCTGTGATAACAATTAAATCACAGTCTGCACAATCAGAATAATCACCAGCGTATAAATCTGCGGTACCCATGCTTGGAATCCCATGCCGAATATCACATGCTTCACCAGCGCATTTATCTTTATCTATATCAATAAGAACAATCTCGCGTGCAATATCACGCAATGCTAATGCATATGCTATTGAAGAGCCCACGAACCCCGCTCCTATGATTACCACTTTTCTATTTCCAATTTTATAGACAGGTTTCATTTAATCTCCATCCTATTCTTAGATGCTGACCTTTATCGTTCTTGTCAGTCTTTCTACGAGGTTGTATCCATCCCAGATAAAATCAAAATCCATCGTTTTTCCAATTGGCACTACGCGATCTACTCCTTTGATGCCAGACTGCAGAAGCTGCATAATTGCTTCTTTGTCTCCAAGATATCCTATCGTCTGACAATGTGTATTATTACAGAAATCACGAATGTTCATTAGATCATCACAATCATATTCGAAGAAATATCCAGAATTATCCTTCATTTCCATTAGTTCAGGCTTAACATCAGGAACATTTACCCGAACAATATAATTATCTTCTCGTTTTTCAATCTTGGTTCCTGCTTTAACAGCAGCAATAAGGTAAGAACTTGTAAGTTTATTTATTCCTATAATAGACTGAAAAGGATATTTCTTTTTAACAAGGTCATGCTCCAGATTCCAAAAGATTTCCTTGGCTTCTTTCTTTTTACTGCCCACCCATACAATTAATCTTGGGCTGGTACATGCATTCTGATCGGTCAAATAAGTATCATTATAAAATTCTTCAGCAAATCTTGTTTTATCTTCTAGTGCCAGGTATTTGTCGCTATCAATTACTGCTAAAGAATAGCGATCAGCAAAAGCAATTTCCCCCGCTCTAGGTCCAAGCGGTGACTTTCTGATTTCTGCGATGGTATTATCCCCCCCCCAGATAATACGAGTATCCGCTAAGGCAGAAAAAAGATCATTCACTTTCTGATCTCTTCCATATCTGACCAGACAAATATATGGTCTTATATCCTGATATTCATTCAATGTCTCATTAATAGCATTATTGATAATGCTAACCTGTGGGAAATCTTTAGATGGGATACGAACAATATTTGCATTTCCCGTCAAAAGACCTGTAAGCAACGAATATGCATAATTAACAGGAACATTGGACGGAGCAATATGAAAGGCTGTTCCACGTCCTATCCTAATTTCATCTTTCTTTTCTATGAAACGTTCCTTTAAAGAAAGAACAGCAGATTTTCTCATCCAAAACCCAAGTGTAATGACATCCGGATAAGCCTTTGCTTCTCTGGATGTCATCAGAATCTTAGATAAACTATTAAGGAATTCAATAATTTGCTCATCAAATGGGTGTCTTGGATACAGAGTATCAATATTCAAAACAATATCTTGTGAACCTACTAAAAAGGTGACACCATTCAATATAGCTTTCTTTTCTTCATTAGTTAAACTTTGCGGCATAGGTATCACTGCACCCCCTTATTTCAGCATTTTTTAATCTGCCAAATATCTTAAAATATTTTCCTTTGCGTCCACATGGACAGTCATCTTCCCCGAGAAGCACTCCCTCGTCCTCAGTAATCAGCGAATGTCCTGGATAGGATTCCGGAATTGCCGATACAACCTGAATAATTCCACGTTCCCCAACTTTGCAAAGTCCGAAATCCTCAGGTCTTCGTATTAAAACATCTGAGAAAACACTTGCATGCAAATGACCGCATTCGCACTGCATATAAATGCAGCCAGTCTGTTCAACCATTCCATAATAATCATGGATATGATCCAAACCACAAACATTTTTTAATCTCTGATGAAATTCTTCTGGACTAACGGCTTCACTAACAAGTTTTTTCCAACCGCCACCATGAATCAATACCCCATTAGACAAATCAAATGTGATACCTTCATCTTTCAAGCGAACCAGTTCTTTATAGAAATGCTGCCATACCATAAATGTAAAACCAAACAAAAAGATTTTCTGTCCCTGATATTTATCCAAAAACTCTTTAAGCCCATCAACATCCAAATGCATATTATCGTCTAATGCATACATTTTTTTTGCACCAAAAATCGAAAATCCAAGAATTCCAGCACCTCTGGCAGAAAACATTGCCCTATTTTTTACAACAGAAGGACAATCAAGAATTATCATCGGCATTCTGCTTGACCCGGTAAATTCATTTACGATTTTTACCATGGTCTTTTGTTGATTGGAAGAAGTTGTTCTGTCTAAATAAATTTTGGAAACAGCCTGTCCAGAAGTACCTGATGAAGTCATAGTCTTAACGACTTCACCATCTGGAATACTTTTAAGTGTAAGTTCCTTAAACAACCGAACCGGAAGAAATGGAAGCTGATTATAATCCGTCACTTCACTTTCATTAAAACCGCTACTTGATAGAATCTGATTATATTTTTTACAATTTTTTCTATGATGTTTCGTAAGTTCAACTAATCGTTTTGTCAAAAGTATTTTCTTTTGCTCTTTGTCGAGCGAATACGGAGCTATTTCTAATAATTCGTCATATGTCATCTGCTTTTCATACCAACCTTTTCTTAATTTCCTGCGCCATTTCGCCGTAATATTTGTTTATAAAAAAATGATTTCCCTCATATTTTACAAAATCTATTTTTTCGAAATATTTGCTCCAGTTTTTCATGTCCTCATATGGAGTATCACTCTCAGAATAAAAAACTGTAGTGGGAATATCTGATTTTATTTTCAAATTTTCAAATTTATATTTTCCTATGATTGAGTAATCCGCACGATATATCGGCAGATACATTCGCCAAAAGCTTTTATTGCTAATAAGTTTTTCAGGAATCGCACCAAATTGTATGGTACGGTTCTTTACAAATTCATCCATTTCATTATTATCGTAACTGGCTAGACTTGCCTTGGTTTGTGGTTCGTGTGCTGCAAGAAAAATATAACTTGGCAAAGGCAATTTTTCACTGATAATCTTTCTAAATACTTCTATTACGGAAATACTTCCCATGCTGTATCCCATAAGTGCATATGGACTATTTGTATCTATTTCCTCTCTAATCTGATTCAACATATCATCAGCCAGTTCATAAAAATCAGAATAAAAAGGGGATCTATGTCTTTTACCATGACCTGAATACTCTGTAGCAATAAGTTCGATATCCGGAAACAATTCATGCTTTAATTGATCATAAAACGAAGAATTCCCACCTGCATAAGTAAAACAAATCAGTTTCATAGATCCCTCTTTCTAATTATTCATAATATTTTGTCAGTTCTTTATAAAGTGTTTTACCTGCATCGTTCTTCGGAATTTCATTAATAACAATAGTTTTAAATGCTGCCGGATTAAGTCTTGTTTTAAAAATCACAAATTCTCTTACCTGTTTTGCAATTGACTCATCGGTAACAAAAATATACATATGGTCGTCAACTCCAGTGCTTGCGCAATCGATTCCATCAAATTTTCCTTTAATCAATCGATCTATTTCATCAAGATTAACTCTATTACCATAAATCTTTAAGAATCTTTTTTTACGCCCAACAATATAATAGTATCCGTCAGCATCAAACTGAGCCATATCCCCAGTCTGAAGAATTCCACCTCGTTCATCTCCCTTAATCAGATCCTCACCACATTCAGCATAGCCTAGAGTTACATTTTCGCCTTCATAAACTAATTCGCCGGTTGTTAAAGCCACCGTTATTTCTTTGCCATCCACATCAATCAATTTAAACTTTCCTCCTGGGATAGCGATGCCCATTGAGCCACACTTTTCAACAGCCTTTTGAGCTGGTAGATATCCCATTCTGGCCGTGGCTTCACACTGCCCATACATAACTATAAATCTTTTGCTGTTATTTTCCGCATATTTTGCAAATTTTGCATGCAATTCTGGAATTAATTTTCCACCTGCCTGAGTCATATATCTAAGTGTAGGAAGTTGCATACGTGAGAATCTGAGTCTATCTAACATTTCGTATGTATAAGGAACTCCACCAAACGAAGTGGCTCCTTCATTCTTGAAGAATGACCAAAATTCTTTTTGCATCAATCCCTTATTAGTTACCAAAATCGTTGCCCCAACCAACAGGTGACTATTAATGATAGAAAGCCCATATGTATAATTCATAGGTAATGTTGTAATTGGCTTTTCCGTTTCATCTAATTCAAGATACTGAACAATTGACTTGGCATTCGCCAACACATTTTTATAGCTCTGACGCACAAATTTGGGACTACCCGTGGACCCCGACGTAGTAAGCATTAGGCATAACTCCGGAAAAAGCCCATACTCTTTATCATAAGAAGTCTTTAAAAGTGTATACTCATAAGTAGAATACACAGCCTGCATATCTGTAAACTCGATGACCTGCTCCGTAGGAACCCACAAATAAGAAGGGCAATAGCTATTCAGAAGATTATTTAATAATTCCTTTTCAAGATGCGCATTCAGTAAAACTGATACAACATCGTTCTGAATAAAGCTCGTATACCCTATAATGGACCCAATGGAATTTGTGCAGAGACAAAATACCAGGCAACGGCGATTAATTACCTCATATAATTTGTCATCTTCCTTGTGTAATTCATCATAGGTCAAAGCAGTGCCGAATTCATCCTTCATAGCAATATTGCTTTGATATTCGTCAAAATTCCACATTTTCTAATCACCTCTTAGAATTCTATTCCATAATTAGCAGTAAGGATTTCCTTACCCTTCTCAAATGAACTCAGATCAATTATATCATCAGTATCCATCATAATATCAAAAGCATCTTCAATTGCTGCAATAAGTCCCATATGTCCAACAGAATCCCAGTTAGTAATTCCCTGATACTCAAGGCCTGCCAACTGATCCTTTGTAAGATCTAAAGACTCACAAAATGCCTGCTCATACTTTTCTAAATTTGTCATAATAATTTTCCTCCATATTTTATTTGTGTCCGCCATTTATAGTAATAACGGTACCATTAATAATGTTCATCTCATCTGATAACAAATTCATAACAACATCTGCTATTTCATTTGCTTCAATTTTCCTACCTAATGCTGTGTGCCTTATAGGTTCTTTAGGATCTTTTCCTTCAAAAACAGCACTCATTTCAGTATTAATTAAACCAGGTGCAATTGCATTAACAGTTATTCCATATTTATATATCTCTGATGCCAACGATTGTGTAAATGCAACCAAAGCCGCTTTTGAAGATCCATAAATCGAATTTCCCTCATATATTTCACTGGCCGCTGTAGATGCCACATTTATAATTTTTCCCGATTTTTGTCTAGCCATATTTCGCAAAACAAGCTGTGATAAAATCATCGGAGCAAATACATTTACCGAATATAATGAATTAATAAAATCCATTTTTGTTAATTGAAAAAGCCCCATATGCCCGATTCCAGCATTATTAATCAAGATATCTATCGTTTTATGTTGAGAATTTATTACTTTATAAGCATCTTTTATACTTATCTCAGATGATAAATCTGCATAAACACACTCGACATTTACTTTATTCTTTTTAGCAAGATCAGTTATAAATTCATTAAACACGTTATTCTCACTTCTAATTATTGCCCATACATTGCAACCATTATCTGCTAATGCTTTTACAAAAGCTTTTCCAAGTCCTCGATTTGCTCCGGTAACTATAGCATTTTTTCCTTCTAACCTTTGTTCCATCACCTATAATCTCCCGTATAAACAAACCTCGACATAGTTTCAATCATTTTGTAACCATCCCAGATAAATTCCAGCCCCATTGTTTGACCAAGTAGCACTATTCGATCAACTCCACGAACGCCATACTTATATACAATATCCAAAACATCTTGCTTTTCTAATCCAAGAATAGATATTGTTTGGCATTGTTTTGTTAATACAGGTACAATTTCATCCAAACAATCCGCTTTATATTCAAAAAAATAGCCTCCACCGTTTTTATAATCCATTAGCGATGAATCCAATGCATCTACTTCTACTCTTACAACATAATTATTATCTGAAATAAGCTTTACACCTTTTCTTCCCATGGCAAGCGTACACATAGAAGTATATTTGTCAACTGCCTGAATCGGCTTCATATCATACTTGCTCTCTACAAGCTCATTCATCCTAGACCAGAAAATATTCCGAGCTTTTTCTTTATTATTTCCCAGCCAAACGACTAATCTAGGTGAACTACACGCATTTTGATCCGTATAATATGTATCTGTATAAAATTCCTTTGCCACTTCATCAGGATTTTGTTCAAGATATACATCTGAATTAATTATTGCAATAGAATGGCGATCTGCAAAAGCTAACTCAATAGCTCTTGGTGGTAAAGAAGCCTTTCTAATTGTTTCAATTGTTCTATTCCCCCCCCATATAATTCTAACATCACAAATACTGGAAAGTTCCTGCGTAATTATTTCACTATGATCATATCTAATAATGCAAAAATATCTTCTCATTTCCGCGAAGTCAGATTCTAAAAGCTTGTTCATCGCATCACATATGATATCTACTTGCTCAAACCTCTTATTTGAAACTCTTATAATTGATGCATTGCCTGCCAACAGTGATGAATTCATAGAAACAGCAAAATTAACAGGCACATTAGATGGAGCAACATGAAATGCAACTCCTCGACCTATTCTATTTCCATAATCAAGATGTTTTATTTTAACAGATTCAATAGATGCTTTTCTAATCCAGTAGGCATAAGACATAACATCTACATTACTCCTACTTCTTTTATCTTTCAGAATTTCCTTTGAAAGTGTTGTCAAGAAATCAACAGCCTCTTTCGAAAAAGTCGGTAATGCAGGAACAGTTTGCATATTGTTCAAAATTTCTTCATTACCAACCAGAAATTCTATATCATTTGAATTTATCTGCATATGTATCACTGCACCCCCTCAATTCTGCATTTTTCATTCTGCCAATAATTTGTATATACTTTCCTTTTCTTCCACAAGGACAATCATCCTCACCTAGAACTATTCCTTCATCTTCTGTAAGTAACGAGTGCCCAGGATATGAATGTGGCAGTACTGAAACCACCTGTATGATTCCTTTCTCTCCATTAGGTAATACAGAAAAATCCTTATAATCTCTAATAAAAACATCAGAATAGTTGCTTGCATGTAAATGACCACATTCACATTCAGCATAAATACAGCCTGTCTGCTCCACCATCCCATAATGATCAAGAAAATGGTGTATTCCAGAGACTCTGTTAATACATTGTTTGAAAGAATCCCTTGAAATTGCTTCCGACTCTAATTTCTTCCATCCACCGCCAGTCATCAACCAGCCTTCTGACATATCATATTTTTTACCAAGTTTTTTCAATTCCTGATAAAAATGCTGCCATACCATGAAGGTAAAACCAAATATTATGAATGGTTGTTTGGGATACTTTTCAAAAAAAATGTCAAGTTTTTCAATGTTCAATGACATGTCATCATTTAGAACATAGACCATTTCTTTTGCAGCGACTTGCAATCCTAATATTGCTGCACCTCTGGCACTAAACATCTTTCGATCTTTTAAAACTGCAGGCGTATCAATTATAAGCATTGGTAATCTCTTTTTTCCAAAAAAATCACTCAGGATTTTAATCATTACCTTTTGCTGAATCATTGCAGTTTCTTTATCAATATATATCTTCGAAACTTTCTGTCCTGTCGTCCCTGATGATGTCATAACCTTAAAAACATCACTACGATCAATGCTCAGCAAGTCATAATTCTTAAACATGCGCACTGGATAAAAAGGAATATCGGAGGCATTTTTCACATCATCTTCATTATAACCAATTGCATCTAGGAAATTAGAATATGCTTCACTATGTGCCTTATGAAATCTTGTTAATTCAATGAGTTCTTTAGTCAGCATGGTATCTTTTTCATTCTTATCCATGTCAAAAGGTTCATGATTATAAAAATCTTCAATCATTAAATTCACCTACTTCCTGAATTACTCTCTCACATATACTATCTGCAGTTAATCCAACCTGCTCTAACATATACTGTCTTTTTCCCATTTTACAATTAGCATCATTGATTCCAATAAAAAGCTGCTTACAACTATGTTCTTCTTTGCAAATAACTTCTGAAATTGCAGATCCTAATCCGCCGATAACATTGTGTTCTTCAATTGAAACTATCCATTCATGAGTGTATGCCAATCTGCGAATACACTCCTCATCTATCGGCTTTATCGTATGCATGTTTATGACTGTACACTGGATTCCAAGTCTATCTGCCAACATATCTGCTGCTTTTATAGTTTCTGAAACCATAGTGACTCCTGTAGCTACCAGCGCAATCTTTTCACCCTTTTTAATCTCGACGGCTTTTCCTATTTCGAAATCATAATCTTCGCTATAAACCATCGGGATTAATGTAGTTCCACACAATCTCATATAAACTGGACTATCAGTCTTTGAAATGGCAAGCATCATTTTAATTGCTTCCGTGCAATCAGCAGGTGAAAGCACCACCATATTTGGAATACTGCGCATAAGCGCAATATCATTAATTGCCTGAAGTGCTACTCCCGACCATCCGGATGTTAATCCAGCAGACGAGCCTATTGCTTTAATATTCAGATTCATATTCCCCATCAAATGGCGAACCTGATCAGCGCATCGAAATGTTACAAATGGTGCATAGGTCGTAACATAAGTCTGCAATCCTTCCATAGCCATGCCCGCCGCAACACCAACCATATTCTGTTCTGCAATTCCTACATTATAAAACATTTCAGGATGCTTTGCAGTCATTCTTTCCAGCCCAGAAAACCTAGATAAATCCGCTGTAATTACAGAAATGTTATCTTTTTCTGATATAATTTCATCAAGTCCTATGCTCCAAATCGAAGGATTAATACCCATGATAGACCAGGAGCGCATATTTCTCTTGTTAAACTCTATCATATTTTCCCTCCTCAAGTTCTTTCATCATATATTCGTAATCCGAATCGCTAAGAGCAATATGGTGTGATTCTGGTTTATTCTCAATACTTGGTAATCCATAGCCTTTTATAGTATTTGCTATAATTGCAAGCGGTCGACCTTCATGCTCAGTTTGGAAAGCGTCGTATAATTCTTCAATGGAATGTCCATTTGCATCAACTGCCGTAAAGCCAAAAGTTTCTAATTTTCCCTTAAAAGATCCCATTGGCATGATGTCTTCTTCTCTTCCATCAAATTGCATATGATTGTTGTCAATAATTACAACCAGATTATCCAAAGCAAATTTCTTGGCACACATAAAGCCTTCCCAATTTGCACCTTCGTTGCACTCGCCATCCCCCAACAGGACATAAGTTCTATAGTCAAGTTTTCTTCTCTTAGCTGTAAGAGCCATGCCAATACCAACCGAAAGCCCCATTCCCAAACTTCCACCTGAAAAATCCAATCCCAACGCATTATTCCAAGGATATCCTGCAAGGATTCCACCATCGGTATGAAAACTCATTAATTGATCATCATCTATCATTCCACATTCGGCTAGCGCAGAATAACTTGCCAGATAGCAATGCCTCTTGCTTGTAATAAATCGATCTCGTAATGGCCAACCCGGATCATCTGATTTAATATTTAAAATGCCACCATATAATGTTGCGATTATATCCATAGACGAAAAACTTCCACCAAGATGAGTACCGGCTTTTCCAGTTAATTTTGCCATTTCAAGAGCTCTAATTCTCATTTTTTTTGAAAGCTCATAACACTTATCAATCTTTTCTTCATCAATCATCAAACGCGTCCTCCATCCAAAACCATTATATGTCCCGTCATATATGTTGCTTCATCAGAAGCAATATACAATGCGGCATTCGCAATTTCTTCAGGTTGCCCCATTCTATGAATGCTCATCCGATTTAGAACTTTGTTCAGTTCCTCTTCTGATTTATAGTTCCCCATATCTGTATCTATTAAACCTGGAGCGATACCATTCACACGAATATTATACTGTCCTAACTCCCTCGAAACTGATTTCGTAATCCAAATCAACGCTGCCTTGCTCGAACCATAAGCAAGATAACCAGGATTAGTCTCAATGCCGCCTACAGAGCACATGTTAATAATACAGCCAGATTTCTGCCGCATCATCTGCCTTGCCACAAGCTGCATAATCTGAACTTGTGCAAAAACATTTACTTCATAAACTTCGCGCAATTTTGCAATTGATGTCATTGTGAATAACCCGCCATACGGAACACCAGCATTATTTACAAGTACATCAATATTTTTCTTTTCTTTCAGAATTTCCTTAATACCAGTTTTAACCTGATTTTCATCAGAAAGATCAAAATAAATCGGTTTAATTTGAACATTATTTTCACTAGCAATTTTCGACAATTTTTGTTCAAGCTCTACTGTTTGTGTCCTAGCACAAGCCCATATATCATAACCAGCTTTTGCAAATGATCTGACAAGTTGAAAACCAATTCCTCTATTTGCGCCAGTTATTATCACATTTTTTCTCATTTAGTTATACCTCTACTTGCAAAATGAGTTAAAATTTTCTCTAACTTAGGCAATACTTTTTGAAACTCTGCATTCGTTGCATAGTATATAATCATTTTACGTTTGGTTTTCTCATCAATATAATCTCCAACTGGCTGTCCACCCAATTGATTAGAATACCCAATTGCTGCATTATTCTCAGCATCTATCTCTGACTGTACCAAATCGACTTTTGCAGTTTCGAAGCAGAATCTATTAAACAAAATGCCCGTTTCCATACTTTCTATTTGGTTTCCAAGCATGACAAGCCTCCCTGATTCGGCGTGCTTACCCTCAATGTCATACAACGAAAAAGTCCCTATTCGCTCACCATTTTTACGTTCAACTACAAAAAAGTAACAATCTTTACTTTCTATCTGCTTTTTAATCCAATTTCTTTGCTGTTCGATAGTAATTTGAATTTGAGGAATATATTGATTTTTCTCTTTATTTTGCCTAATGGCCAATGTAAACTCCGCGTCAGACAGTTCCGCAATTCTAAGATTCACAAATTGACCGTTGATTATATCAGTTCTCATAATAAACGCCTAAATCCTACTATTTATATTCAATAGTTCTCAAATCAGCAACAAATAATTCGAGAGCTACAAATTCAACCATTTAACATTCGACCAATTATCTAAAAAATCAGTCCTTATATTATCTCAAAGTCTCGCCTTTTCTGATCTCCATTACATACTTAACAACAAGTCCTGCAATACGCTGAATATCCTCGAATGTAACTCCCATATGCATAGGAAGCGAAATAATATGATTACTTGCAAAATCTGCGTTCGGGCAGGTTCCCTGTGCATAAGAATACATACAATATTCTGTGTTAGTTACATAATGAACACCTGGATATACCTCATTTGAGTTCAGATACATCATCAGTCCATCTCTATCCTTAACCATAATCTGGAACAAATGCTGGGATGTCACACAATCATCTGGGATTTTTACCAAACCAATTTGATCTGAATACTTTGCAAATACCTCTGTATACCACTGAGCCAAAGTTCTTCTATATGCATTGTCACGGTCAAGATGAGGAAGCTGAGCAAGAGCAATTCCGGCCATGATAGCATTTCCGTTATACTTGTCGCCAACATACTCAACATCATATTTCCACTTATATGTGCCTTCCTTATTCACTGTACGTGCATAAGTATCCTTATTAATTCCAAGCCATGCTTTCTTGCGGAAAACTTCATCCAATTTTGCATCATCTGTACAGATCATGCCACTGTCACCTGTTGGAAGATTCTTAACTGCCTGATATGAGTAAACTGTAATATCTGCGTCACCGTTTGTTCCAGGAACACTGCCATCACCATAGCGGGTTCCTGACATATGTGCTGCATCAAGAATCAATTTAAGGCCATGTGCCTTGCAAATCTTCACAATATCTTTAAAACTTCCTGTATTTCCACCGAAACCAACAAAGATAACTGCACGAGTCTTATCTGTAATATGCTCTTCTACAGACTTTGGATCAAGGCACAGAGTATCATCAACATCAGCAAAAACAGCCTTAAGATTGCTCTTCAGAATTGAGTGGTTCGTAGAGATGAATGTCAGCGGAGTGGAGATAACCTCATCACCATCTGCCCATCCATTTACTTCCTTCAATGTATCTACAGCCATATATAAACCAGCTGTATTTGAGTTTACATAATATGCGTATTTATGTCCTGTATACTTCTTCCATGCTTCTTCAAATTCAACAGTCTTGAAGCCCATTCCGGTCCAGCCTTTTTCAAGACACTCTCTTACCTGATCCAGACATGCCTCTACATCAAAGCTTGCTTTAAATAATTGAATTCCTGCCATCTTTATTTTCTCCTCTATTTTAATGCTAATTCTTTATACGGCTTTCACACACCATAATCCATTTATCACTTTATATTGAGCACTGTCAATTTTCAACCTACTCTCCGTTTACTTTTAAGTGTCCTTTTGCTCTGCAATTTCCAAAATATAATCTCCGTATGGTGTGCCTTTTTTCTCTTCTCCAAGCTGAATAAACTTCTCGTGACTGATCATTCCGCGTCTCCAAGCAATCTCTTCTATGCAATAGATCTGCATTCCGCATGCCTTTTGAACTGTTTTCACAAATGATGAAGCATCCATTACATCATCCCAGGTAGTGAGAGGGATCTCAACAAATCCTCTATCAAGCACTACTGTATAGATATCTCCTGCAATCGTTGCGTAATGAATTACGCTATCATTTTCAACCCCGATTTCCATTCGGTTGATGTCTTTTGCTGGGCAGAACACAATTGGCATTTGGTAATAAGTGTACTGGGTTTGAAGCTTTTCTCCATCCTCGGATGTCACAACTTTCTTATCAGAATCATAATAAATTCTTGTTGGAGAATTTGCCTTTTTTTTAGGAAGCGAGAGCACCGTTATCCTCGATTTATCCAACATTGCTTTCTGAAAAAAGCGGCTCTGATCGACCCCATAGATGATGGACATATCAGACACAACCATTACATTAGAATTGTCATTTTGATATTCTTCTTCATGGATATGATCCCAATAAGTCAGCTTCAGCCCAAGCTTTTCACCAGTATCTAGATTTTGCTGAAGATACTTAAGATTATCTCCTTTGCACACAATCCGTATCTCTTTAATTCCCATGAGCACGAAATAGCTCAGTAAGAAATTAATAACCGGTTTGTCATAGATTATGGTATCAGCCTTTATCCCATACAGATTATCCTTTAAGATTAATAATCCGGTCCAACCATTATTATGATGTATCAGATCTCCCTCTAATAGACTATCTGTGTCACTGTCAAGTAGAATAGCTATCTTTCCAATGATTGAAGTATCCGGAAGACCAATCCCCCTTTCCCACTTTGACACAGCCTTATCGCTGACACCTATTCGATCTGCCAGTTCCTTTTGAGTGTAACCTACTTTTTTACGTAAATACGCAATCGCTTTTCCTACTTTTTTCGCATCCAAATAAGCTACACCTCCTTACTAAAGCTTTTCGAATTATACAGGTAATAAGTAAACGTTCCGTTTAGTCATTATCTATTACTGTACATTTTCTCATAATAATTCTGATACTCGCCGGAAATAATGTTTTCCCACCACTCTCTGTTATCCAGATACCACTGAATAGTTTTCTTTATACCATCCGCGAACTTTGTCTCCGGCAACCAACCAAGCTCATTATGAATCTTCGTGGGGTCGATTGCATAACGCATATCATGACCCTTGCGGTCGCCAACATGCGTAATCAATCTTCTCGAATCCTTAGTTACGCCAAGTCTATCAAGTTCATCACAAATCAAATATACAATGTCAATATTTTTCATCTCATTATGGCCACCGACATTATAGACCTCTCCTACTCGGCCATTATGGATAATTAAATCAATTGCTTTGCAATGATCTTCTACATAAAGCCAATCACGCACATTCAATCCTTCTCCATAAACCGGAAGTTGCTTATCATTTAAACAGTTCGCAATCATCAGCGGAATTAATTTCTCCGGAAAGTGATACGGTCCGTAATTATTAGAACAACGACTGATAGAAATTGGTAACCCATAAGTACGATGATATGCAAGCACTAACAAATCTGCCGCTGCCTTTGATGAGCTGTATGGGGAAGAAGTATGAATCGGTGTCTCTTCAGTAAAGAACAAATCTGGTCTGTCTAGCGGTAAATCTCCGTATACTTCATCCGTTGATACCTGATGATATCTCTTTATGCCATATTTCCGACATGCATCCATCAGCACTGAGGTTCCGATAATATTGGTATCCAAGAAAACTTGTGGATTCTCAATAGAACGATCAACATGACTCTCTGCTGCAAAATTAACCACGATGTCAGGATGTTCCTCCTCAAACAACTTATAAACCGCTTCTCGTTCAGTAATACTTTCCTTCACAAATCTAAAGTTCGGGTTATCCATTACAGGCTGAAGTGTTGAAAGGTTTCCTGCATAAGTAAGACAATCCAGACATACAATACGATAATCTGGGTATTTTTTTAACATGTGGAAGATAAAATTGCTTCCAATAAATCCAGCTCCACCAGTAACAATAATTGTCATTTTATTTCTCCAATCTTTCTTTATCCGCAGATATCTTCTTCTCTTAATATTTCATCTTGCCTTCTGCAACGTTTCTAAGATGCTGTCCATAAGGGGATTTTCCATATTTCTCTGCTGATTCAATCAACTTTTCTTTTGAAATCCACCCTTTTCGATAGGCAATTTCTTCTGGTGCAGAAATTTTAACCCCCTGCCTTTTTTCAATCATCTGGACAAAACTGGTTGCCTCTACTAGGCTGTCCATTGTTCCGGTATCTAACCATGCAAAACCACGACCAAGAACAATACCATTCAAAGAGCCCTCTTGCAAATACATGTCATTTAACGTTGTAATCTCCAGTTCACCACGTGCAGAAGGCTTAACTTGCTTTGCCTTTTCTGCGACTCCTGCAGGGTAAAAATATAGTCCGGTAATGCAATAATTGCTCTTAGGATGTGCTGGTTTCTCTTCTACCGAAAGGATTTTACTGGTTTCATCATCAAATTCCATAATGCCGAATCGTTCCGGATCATTCACATAATATCCAAAGATAGATGCCTTTCCCTCTTGAATATTCTGCACAGCAACATCTAACTTGTCTCCTAATCCACCACCATAGAAAATATTATCACCTAAGATAAGTGCACAAGAGTCATCACCAATAAACTCTTCTCCAATAATAAACGCTTGTGCCAATCCATCCGGACTTGGCTGAACTTTATAAGAAAGACTCACCCCATACTGACTGCCATCTCCGAGAAGTCTCTCAAAATTTGGCAAATCGGTAGGAGTTGAAATAATAAGAATATCTTTTATTCCTGCCAGCATTAACGTTGACAACGGATAGTAAATCATCGGCTTATCATATACCGGCAGTAACTGTTTTGATGTAACCATTGTTAATGGATATAACCTTGTACCGGTTCCACCGGCGAGAATTATTCCTTTCATTTGCTAGACTCTCCCTTTTTATTTTATCGATTTTGAATATATTTTATCGTTCCACGTAATCCACGCAATTTTACCTGATATATTGCACGTTTCGATTTATCTAAGAGATGAAATAATTGCATCTCATGAGCATTATATTTATAAGCCACCGTTTGCATTTCAACCTTATTTTCGGCTGTCAACTCTGGTATAGCGCTTATCAGTTCTTTAGCAATTTTATCGGGAGCGAATTGATTCCTTAATTGTAATTGAGCAGTGCTTACGCATTTCCAGCGAAGTTCAGTATTGTTTATCGCCAAATTCATTGCATCAAACCAATCCACAGTATCGTTTTCAACTAGAAAGCCATTAATTTTATCTTCAACAATATACGTATATGGCAGACATTTCGAATATAAGCCGAAAATTCCATGTTTAGAATACTCTAAGTATTTATTGAAATATTTTCCAGCTGAAAAAGAATTTACTTCTAATGGAGCGAGGCCTATATCAAACTCATTTTCTGACATATATCTATTGTATTGGTCTAACGGCATCATTGGTACATAGATGCATTGCTCACTATCGTTTTCATTACATAAATCTGGGTGAGCACCTATAAAAGTTAATTGAATTTTTCTTCCATAAATTTGCAAAAGTTGTCTGATTACAGGAGCCAATAATTTATTAAAAAACAAATCATGATCCCTACCCGCAGCATATACTATGCGAACTGTATTATTGTCACTTGAAATATTTTGAATTTCACATTCTTCAATTGGCGTATTTAATAAAAAACTCCTATTTGTTGGAATATACGCTTTATAATCTTCAAGAATTTTAGGATTTGTTGCAATCAATACATCTGCCAGATTCATACTTTTCTTTGAAGAAGTTACTCTCCATTTCAATCCGAATGGTCTATTTAATAAATCATCGTCAAAGAATACAATATAATTTTTTTTTGCTTGCTTTACCGCCTTAGCTATCCTAGCAGCTGCTGGCGTATTAGGTCTTATTGAAAGGTATGTGTCACACCATCGAAGATCATCACATGTGATATCATTTATTAACCTAAACCGAAAATCTACGCCAATTTCTTGAAATATTTTAGTAAAGCCTTCTCTAGCCGATTCAGTCGTATTATTTAATTGTTCTATTTCAACGAGAACATTTTTCATAAAAGTTTACTCTCTTTAAATTGTTATAAGTACATTTCACCAATGTATAACCACATCTCTCAATTACTTCTTTTTAGTATTTTGCTTCTAAATCTTGGAATTAATGATTTTATATTTCCATTACGAATGCAAGACCATATTGTATACATCCAACCACCAACCCTAAAAAAATAATAGTGAATTCGTATAATGCCAAATTTAAATTGACTAACGTTTTTTTCTGGTGCTTTATAAGATGCCATTTCAGGAAAATTTTGCAAAAATTTTCGTGTAACTTCTTCTTGTCCAAAATTCTCACTTGCATATTTTTGAGCATTTTCAGCGATTCTAATTCTAATATCTGGATTATCTACTAGCTTTTCTATTGCCATTATCCAGCTTTCCGCAGAATTATCACAAAGAATCCCATTATAATCCGATTGAATAACTTGTCTGTATAATGCGCAATCCGTATATATCCCCGCTATACCAGCCCTCGTATATTCCACATACTTATTAAAATACTTATACTTAGAAAACCCTCGATCATCTAAAGGAGCTAACCCGATATCAAAATGCTGTTCTCTCATATAAGTCAAAAATGCTTCATAACTCATATGCGGAACATAATAATATTTTAACTTGCCTTCATACTCATCCATATTGGGTTTAACAGCCATAAAATATAATTCTATTTTGTCCGCGTATTTAGCACATAACTTTGGAAAAATAGTTCGAAGATATAAATCAAACATTTCCTGCGTTCCGTCATTTACATAATAAACAATTTTAACTTTTTCAGAATTTAAGTGAGGCGATTCCATGTGTGAAATATCAAATGACGTATTTGTAAGTATATAGCGATCCGTATTGCATAATCTAATGTACTTTTGTCCCAATAAATCATTAACTACAACAAGGCAATCAACATACTGCAAAATTTTTAATAAACATTTCTTTTTTTTGGGGCGATATCCTTGTCCATCTTTTCCGTAATTAGCTCTTAACGACAAGAAATCATCATCTATCATCAACGCCCAATACTTTCCAAGTGACTTAGCATACTTTGCCAATCTCCATTCGTACTCAGAAGTGCTCCTGACAGAAATAATAACATCGCACCACTGTAAATCTTCTGGTGTTATTTTCATGCATTCCTTACTTATAACTTCGAACTCGGCATAATTTTTTGCATGAAGAATCAAGTTGTAAAATTCAGCATTTGTTGGTTCATAACTTTCATATATGTATAACAATTTAGTCATTTTCTTTTGAGTTTCCTTTTTTTAATATTTTTGAAATATATCCCCATAAGAACATAAAGCTTTGATTTCGTGTACAAATAGAACAAATTAAATACACTACAATTCCTGCTACAATTTGTATTATCAATATCCAAACCGCTTTAATAGGCAACAACGTTATAAGACGCACAACTATAACAACAATACATGACATTATAAAAGCCGGAGAAATATCGGAAATAAATTCTTTAGCCATATATCTTATAGACTTACGTACTAGAATTTGTGTTACAAAAGCAACAAGAAAAGCAACCACAACATTCACTGCCGTAAGAACATATATGGATTTTTTTAGCATAATTATTGTAATTAAAAGATTTAATATCATCATTATAGATCTCATAATTTCAATATGCATGCATTTTTTACTTTCCCCTTTTGCATAAAAAACATTATATCCTATTGCTCGAATAGGGTTTATTGCATAATAGAGACATCCACAGACTAAAACGGGTACACACAGCATCCACTTATTAGTAAGCACCACTTCCACAAATTTATCAGAGATTGCCATTAGTCCAAACATCATAGGAAAAATTATATAAGTTGTAACAGAAAGCACCTTTCTCACAACCCGTTTCATAGATTCCGGATTGCCTTGACGCGAAGCTAGGGTAGGCAATAATACACTTGTTATTGCATTATAAGTATTAAGGCTAATTGTTTCCGGGTATATAAAACCTCTATTGTAATATCCCAAATCTGTAGTTCTGTATGCCTTTCCTATCACAATACTGTTAATATTATTTCCCAAGAAGTCTAAAAAAGAGGTGCCTATAACACCGATTGTAAATGTAAGCATTTCTTTTACAGCATTAATTGAAACTTTTAACGAATACTTCCATTTAAATACAATTGTTAACGCAATTACATCAAATAAGTTTGCTAAAATTTGTTGTAATACTAATGCCCATACGCCAAATCCATTATATGCAAAAGCGATGCCAAATAAACTAGCCAATGTACTGGTGACTACGGATACAAGTGACATTTTTTTAAACATTAGTTCCCTAGTCATTTTCGCCCTAATTACAGAAGAAATAGATTTTAAAAAAATCAACAATGTTAAAACTCTCAAAACCGGACAAAATTCTGGAGTTTCATAAAAATTTGCTAAAAAAGGAGCTGCTAGGAAAAAAATAGTATAAAGAACAGCAGAAAACAGCAAGCTCATAACCATAACAGTTGAATAATCAACTGCGTTAACAGAATTCTTTCTAATTAGTGCTATATTAAATCCATTGGTAATAAAGATATCTGAAAAAGTTATAAAGACAGTTGTTAGCGCAACAACTCCATAAGCATCTGGATTCAATAATCTCGCTAAAATTGTAGACAGAATCAAAGCTATTATTTTTTTTGAAAATAACTCCATAAATTTCCATATTGAATTATTTGCAAACTCATTTTTAGATACTGGATTCATTAAAACATAACCTTTCGTCAATTAAAAACCATTCTAAGCTGCGTAAAATCCAAATTATTGAAAAGCGTAAATACATCTCCAATTCCACCATCTACAGTGACCTGCAACATTAGAGATATGAATGCAATGGCAATCAAAAGCATTACATTTTTTATTCTCAATAATCTTCCACTGTAACATTCAGATGATAATACACAATAATTTGTGATAAACAAATACTTATAAATACGGAAAGCGGCATGGTTAATGCAATAAAGAGGAATAAGGATCAAAAAAGCATAGTTCACCTTTATCATCAAATCGTATACTTCTTGTCTAGAGTCCGCCTCATCCCAATAATTTGTGGCTTCGTCCATTTTTAATTGTCTTATGATAACGAAAGTTAAAATTAACTGTCCCAAAATGACAACTAAGCTAGCAAAAATATTTTTGGTTAATGACATTCTCAAATATTGAAGTACTCTTTCGTTATGTAAAAATAAAGAAACAATCCTGTATATTCCATTTGAATATAGAAGCACTATTACTGCCAAATAAAATACTATAAATTTTCTACTCATAGAAACATTATCTTTCAAGCAGAAAATAACCAATAAATATAAAATACAAGATGGATGGACTAGGGTTGCTATAACAACACAAGCTATATATACAATTTTTTTATACTTGAAATTCGATTCAATCAAAAAAGCTAGAGCAAAAATTACTAATACAGCACCAAGCGTATTTCTTATCTGCCCCGAAAAACACCATCCTGGATAAATAGTAATAAGCATCATGCAAAATGCTCTCTGCTCTGTTAAATATCTAATCGTCAAAAACAACAATACAACAATAATGCATACATATATAAACTTGAATTGCAAAAAACTAAGATTGTATTGAGCACAAGCATCCATCAATTTTCTAAATAGCACTGGGAACCCATCAAAGCCCTTTTGATTATATCTATATTCAAGGAATAATGCATCCAAAGATTGCGTTGTGCATACAACATTTATTATCAGTAAACATCCCCACAATAACGTTATAATTTTTGATTTTGGAAAGGCAACACTAAAAAATATTGCTACAATTAAAATGAATAGTATCATTGTATAAACCCTTTTTATTAGCTATTCTTTTCTTCAAAATTATTTTTTTCTAATTTACTAAGCATTTTATTAACAACATATTCAAAACGAAATTCTTGAAGTTCATTATCTGTTACAGGCCTAAATGGGGTATTTAAAAATTTTAAAATATCTTTATAATTATCATTCAAAATGAAATATCGAGTTTCATCATATAAAGCAAATTTCTTTATTCCTGTATTATTTGTTATACACTTGATACCATCAAAAACAGTTTCCATTTCTCTTTGCGTTATACTTCTTTGTCCTGTTGGAACAATGTTTAATACTGCTTTACTTTCTTTCAAGATTTTTAAATACTTTTCATAAGGCAAAAAATGCTCATATCGTTTATTTGTCCAAGTAAGAAACTCACGATTTGCACAGATATGAAAGTATGTTTTAAGTCCACATTCTTTCAATTTCTCCTCTATCTCAACAATTTGGTCAAGCCTTCCCTTGTCCCTACCTACATAGAATACATCATATTTTAACCAAAATTTTTCTTTCGTCTGATAAATGTCTAAATATGCATGTCCCTTATAAGACAATCCATACTTATTGCAATCATCCTCGTCATAATGCCATACTGCATCAACATATTCTTTAATGGATTCCGGATTTATCGATTTTTTCACTCTATTATCATAGTCTAAAATAATAAATTTATAAGGAAATACTTGCCGCAAATATTTAATAAATTCAGGAACAATTAACGGATCTTTTACAATAATGTAACTTGCATCAATATTTTTTATATTTGAATTAATCCATATTTCTCTATGAGGCAATTTCATTCGAAACCACAATTCTCTCAAGCATCTCATAAAAATATTGACATCCTTGTAAGGAATAAAAATTTTATATCCCATGTTTTTGATACCATCAAAAACGTAATCTTCTTTTTGCTTAGCACGTATAAAACATATCTTCTTTTTGTCTATAGACATTTTATTAGCCTTTCGATATAAAAAGTATTTCATTCATATAAGCTTCAACAACAATCTGCCTGTCGAACTCGCGCTCAACTTTCTCCCTTGCAGCCAGTCCCATAACTTTCTTTTCTTCAAAGCTTAAATTAATAAATTTCTCAACAGCCTCTATGAGTTTTTTGCTATCCTTCTGTGAAATCATATACCCATTGATGCCATCATCTACAACTTCTCTGCAGCCTGATCTATCTGTTGTGATAATCGGTCTTCCTGATGCACAGCTTTCAAGTAATACATTGCTCAATCCTTCTGGATAGTACGTCGGATGAATAATGCAATTCATGCCGCTCATAAATCCAGCGACATCACGAATCATTCCATGATAAATAACCGTTCCATCTTCATTATATTCGTTCAACTTACCTTCATACTCAGCTTCGCAGAAACCGCAAACATGGAACTCTGTATTTGGATATTTCTTCTTTATCTCTTTCGCAGCATCTAGGTATTGATCAATACCCTTTTCTTTCATGATTCTGCTAATGAATGCAAACTTCACCACATCATCTGATGGATAATCGGTAACAGTAAAACGGGAAAGGTTTACGCCAGAGCCAGGAAGCAATCCGTGCTTGTCAACTGCAATATTGTGATCAATAAAGAACTGCTGATTCTCTGTATTCTGGAAGAACACTCTCTGTACATGTTTGAAAGCAACCTTGTAAAGTTCAATTATCAGTTTCTGACTCATTCCAGGATTTTCAACAGAAGTCCCAAGTCCAGTAATGTTAGCCACAAACGGAACGTGCTTCTCCGCTGCTGCCATCGCACCATAAATATTAGGTTTAATAGTATAACCAAGAATGATATCTGGCTCTACTTCGAAAATCAGTTTTCTGTACGTCAACAAAAGCTTTGCTTCATGAACCGGATTCATTCCATGGCGTTCCATAGCAATTTCATGATAGATTACACCAAGATCTTTCAAATCATCTATGCGCTCGCCATAAGGTGAAGAGATATGTACTTCGTAGCCATCATTTAGAAGACGCTCTACAAGTTCCAAACGGAAATTATAGATAACCACATCATGGTTTACGAGAAATAAAACTCTCTTCTTACTGGTTGACATTGTTGCCTTGCTCTCAGTCTTTTCTATAGAGTCATGTAAAGATACCGTTTGATAATCGATGCCTTCATAATCACTTACCTTATAATCATAGCAGTTATTACCAAATGCCTTATTAACAAGGCCACCGATTTTTCCCGGAACTCTTCCGCCAATTGCAACCACCGAAGTCATAATCTTCAATTCTTTTATGTGCTTCCCATCAACTTCAGCAATTTCTTTAACCATTTGACTAGTTTTCGTCCACTCAGCATTCTGTGGAATCAAAACAATAGCATTTTCCTTCACTTCCTTTAGAAGCATAATCTGACTCAAAAATTCGCAGAAATTATCGATATAAAGCATAGAGCGCTCATTATCCACATCTGGAAATACAAGTAGTTTCTTGGCAAGTTTGGATAATGTTGGATAATTTCCTTTTGATCCTTTTCCGTAGATCATCGGAGGTCGAAGAACTATTACCTTGAAATTACCATCAGCTAAATTTCTCACGGCAACATCCGCCTGCAACTTACTATCACCATAAAAGTTTGCCGGATGTGGAACTGTTGTAGCATCAATCACCTTTCTCTTTCCATACGGTGCAGATTCTCCATAAACAATCATAGAAGACATAAAGATAAATGTCTTTACCCCTTCTTGTTTTGCTTTTTCCGCTACTGCAACAGCCAATCCGGTATTTACCTCATAGTATTTTTTCTTTGTTTCATCCGAAACATTTCCCACATCTGCATGCGCAATACCAGCCACATGATAGATAATATCATAGTTCGAAAAATCTTTTTCTTTCCATGATTCATCCTTCAAATCCAGTTCTTCAATTTCAAAATTGTCATGATAATGCTTCTGTGCATATTCTATAAACGACTGTCCAATATACGATCCAGCTCCGGTAATCAACACTTTTTTCTTTGTGTCGAAATCCACCTCTACAGTCTCACCAAATCCAATATTTCCAATCAGTTCTTCGTCTGTTTTTCCTTCTGAATAATTATAACTATTTTTTTTCATTTCTCCGGTTCCACCCTCAACAACACTATCATCATGGGAAACCTTAGAAATGGTTCCTAAGAAGCATTTCAAATCGAATAAGAATGACTGTTTCTGTACATATTCGCCGTCCAGTTTTGCTTTTACCGGAATCTCCAGTTCGTCTCTTCCATTAATCTGAGCCCAACCTGTCAACCCCGGTTTCACATCATTGGCACCATATTTATCCCTCTCTGCGGTAAGCAGATCCTGATTCCATAATCCCGGTCTCGGTCCAATGATACTCATATTTCCTACAAAAATATCCCAGATCTGCGGTAATTCATCCAGGCTATGGGCACGTATAAATTTTCCAACCTTGGTTATGTACTGATCCGGATTTTCCAACTGATGTGTCGGCACATCATGAGGAGTGGATACTTTCATGCTTCTGAATTTATGTAATTTAAAATATTCCTTGTTTTTTCCTAACCGTTTTTGGGTGAAAAGTACAGGTCCCGGATCTTCAATTTTAATCGCGAGTGCAATAGCTGCATATACCGGGGACAGAACAAGTAATCCTCCAAACGAAAGACCTACATCTAATGCCCTCTTGACATATTTGCTATATAATGATTCTTGTGTAAAAACAACGCCTGACTCCTCCAAGTGTCCCCTGATTCCATCTGCATTTTCAGCATCATTGTCATTTTTTACAAAAACAACCTTCTTGCCTTCAAACGGATTCTGTTCCACTGGTTCATTCTTGTATGTATAGTCAGCCTTTTTCTTTTTTGCGACAAGCTGCATTCCAACAAATGCAATCCCCGCCGCTCCTGCTAATATTTTAAGGGTCTTACAAAGCTTCTTGTGTGCCATTGCAACTCTCCTTCTGTTCATAACTATGTTATGTTCATTTCCCTAAACCAATTTATTATAGCATATATGTGCATATATATCTACTTTTTTCCGTTTTCATCTATCTTTTTTTCATTTTCATGGCTTTTAGTTGACTTTATCGTTTCTTACAGAACAAACGAAAATTTCTTATTTAAACAGATCCAAAACTATTTATGAGGCGTGATTCAATGAATCACACCCCAGAATTTGACCTAACACAGAAAAATACTCCTCTATATAGATATCTCACTGTCATCTTCCATATACCAGAAATCATCCCTGCTAAGTTGCGGAAAGTTATATACATCCACTCCATGATGTTCGGGCAAGCTGATCAGTTGCTGGCGAATAGCATTTACTTCAACGATAATAACTGTTGCCGATTTGTAGCGAAGGCAGTCTATGATCTGCTTAAACTGTCTTTGGTAATATTTATTCATTAAAATAGCATTCTTCATGAGCCAAATTACAAAAGGATGATCAAGCGTAATTCCTTTCCGCCAAGAAGGATCTACACAACAAAGGTATTTTCGGCTTTTTTCACTTGCGGCTTTGCAAAATAACATTGGCGGAAAAAGCTCAAAAATCTCATCTGGTTCATTTTTCTTTTTTTTAAAAAATGAAATAACCTGCCCCTTCTCATAATTGATCTTCATCTGATTATGTGCTTGTAAGTACGCATCTTGATACAAATTTAATAAGACAAAAAGTCCATCATTACTTACAACGGCATCTTTTGGATTATTTATATAGATATTTTTAAAATGCTTTTTTGAAAAAATGGCTTCTTTTAAAAAACGACTTCTTTCCTCAAAATAATCCTTTTGATTCTGTTCCAACCATCGTTTTAATGGAAGTATTCTCACCTTTCTCCAATCTTTTTGTATAAGATCCATGCAGAAGCCCCACACATCTTTTACGCACAAATACTCCCCTAATATACTATATTTTTTTGCAACACCACAAATATACAAACCAACTTCTAACGGAAGTTGCGTCATTTCAGCACGACTAACTTGTGTAGTTGGCTTCCATTCATCCTCCAAGAAAAACATTCCTATCTGTGAATGATCTGTTCTAAATCCTCCAGATATACTCCCCACGTAAACACCTTGATACGCGCACTTAATTAAATCATCTCGCAAATTTGGCTCAAAAGAAATAATATTTGGACACCCAAATTTTTCAAGTAATATCCTCATATGTTGATCCTGTTTATTATCATGATAACTTTTCCACATTTCAAATAAGCCAACAGATGCTCGAAAAGGACTCCACACCTCTCCTAATTGTTCCTCTGATTGAGGACATACATCACACTTTTCAAAAATATTAGCAAGTGCATCCACTACTTCTACTCCATATTTTTCTTTTAACTCCCACCATTTATAGGTATGATCCATATCTTCTCCTACATAGCTACTAAATAATCGCAATTCAATCTTTTTATCTATCTCTTCAATATATCCGTTAACACTATATTCCAAATCTTTCACTTGCCAATAAGAAGATTTTTCAAAACGTACATCATACTTTACAAGTACACCCGATATTCCATACAAGACATGATCTTCCTTTGTGTCCAAAGGAATGGTTGTCATTACAATTTGTGGATACTTTCCCTGCAACTCTGGAAACACCTGATCAAACTGTTCTTTCAATTCATCCGTCAGTTCATAAACTTTCTCTCCCGCTACAGCATGAGCTACTTCCATTATTTCTTCATAGGTTTGCCCGATTCTTTCATTATTATAATACACAGGCACCCGGGAACCACACAGATATTTTTCCACTGTATTCTTCAAATTTAAAGTTCCTAATTTTTCTGGATTCAAACGTATCGCAATCGAAGTTCCGGCATTCTTCCGATATCCGTTTCTTTCCTGCTGATAAGAAGTCTCTGTAACAAAATCACCCGGATTCGGCATTGGCTCATTTGTGAAGTGGTTCTGTGATTGATTCAACAATGTATAATATCCGCTGAGTCCCGTCACTTTCAATCGCAATCCATAATGTTTGTTCATGTTCGAGTTCGTGGTCTCCTCTTCCCGCCGGTTTTTATCAGAATCAAAATAAAGAGTCGACACCTCCGCATAATCACCATTAAGAAAACATGACAGAAAACCGATTCCAAAGCGACTGATACCATAATACTTTTCTGTTTGATGGTGATCTCTTAAGTCTCTTTCGATTTCCTTGGAAGAATAATATGAATTTCCTACTTTCAGGAAATATCTTTGCAGCATTCCCATGGTCATTCCGGTTCCCTCATCATCAATACGAAACCAGATGTTTCCATCCTTGTCATTCCACTCCCAGAAATCAATACGGGACTTTTCAGGTATAAAATCAGAATCCATTTTTCCTCGAAGCAAAGTGGCATCGATCGCATTCTGAAGCAATTCTCTCACAAAAACATCCCGGTTATCATACAAATTTTCTCCCGTCAGCAATTCCAGAATCTTTGTCTGATCCATCGTGATGCAAAAGTCTCCGCTCATATATCCATCGGATTCAATTTCATTACGTAAAATAGTCCGGGGAAAAGGAAAGTTCTGCTGCCAGCTTTTTCTACAAGACTTCTGCAACCTTATGCAATTTCCAAGTTCAACCTCGATCCAGTCCAGAAAATCACGAATCGCATGCTCCACACCTGGATGGGTACAATGGGCTTTATACGGCAAAGCTTCAGTCGAAGGAGATGCCGGATAAACAAAACCTATAGAATCCTGATGTCTCTTCCACTCTTCAATACTTTTTTCGCTGTCTCCTACATAGCTGTACAATACCTTTGGTGCCCTGGTATCATCAAAGTCCAATAAATCGCCCAACCGTAGCAGTAGTGCACAAAACAGTGGACTGACATCATTTGCATTTAAGTAATCCAAATCATGATTACCATCCATGTCTGAAGGATTGTAACCATGTGCCTCACAAACGGACACAATGCACTGCAATGGCACGACATCCCTTGGGCGCTGACTGATCAATTCCTTCCATGCCTCATTATGCAGCACCTCAGCCACACGTTCAGAATGCAAGCTGCGAAGATACCACTGCCGCATATCTTCTGTCCACTCTTCTGCCGGACTCCCCATAAATTCCGGGTAATGTTTTCTCAAGAATCTTTTACACGCTTCTGTATCCTCGTATTGTGCCTTCTGTTCCTCATCTGTGTAAACCATGCCCACATCATGCAAACTTGCAACTAAAATCAGCAGTTCCAGTTCCCCCACAGTGAGATTACTAATCTGATCTCCCAGTAATCCGCCCATGGCATACAATACATTTAAGATATGTGTTTCGTCATGCAACGTATAATTTTCAAAGTTTCTGCGAACATCCTTCAAATAATTTGTAGCATATTCATAAACTTTTTTTACCCATATACATCTTTCGCTTCCTGCATCAGCTTTTTTCTTATATTCTTTCCATAATGCAGTTTCGTCTAAACTTTTTGAATGACCCATGGCATTTCCTTCCTTTGTTTCTTGTATGAGTTTTTCGATATTATATAGTTTTATTTCATCCTAATCCTCCAAAAGATCCTCCCCTTCTCCGCCTTGCGCGATTAGAAAAGCTCCTACATAAAATTCTGAATTTCTCTCTTTCATATCTTTTAGGCACAACACTGCATATTCTTCATCTGCTTCAAATCCCCCACCGTTGTGAATAACAGAATATAGTTCTTTTCCGCTAGCAGTTAATAAATAAGCATCTCTACGGAATAACTCAGGAACATCAGCGTAACTCATGACAATACCACATATTTTATCATTGTGCATCTCCAAATTTGTACCTTTAGAAATATATAAAGCCATATCATGATCCTGACTAAGTGCGCCTGCCTCTAACAATGGCACAATATGTCTCTCATAAGACAATCCCCTGTTTCTTATAAACTCCCGACATTCTTCATCTCCATCTTCCTCACAAAAAAATCCAGCCGCATCAATATAATAAATATTCCCACTCTGCATAACATATCTACATAAATCCGAAAATATATTTGCTTCTTCAGATGACATATTCCGAATCATGTCTAATGTACGGAGTGAGCAAGCCTTTGGCTTCGCAATCTCATTGGCCAAAACTTTCCCCCACAACTGTTGCAAATTCTCGTTGCTAATATTTCCAACGGCATCGAAAAAACGCATCAGCCAGTCAAAGCTAAATGTAGTCTGATCTACGTTCTCTTCTACTTCCATTTCAGGCTGCCTTTCTTGATTAGATGCGATCATTTCATCTGCCCGTTTTGCAATTTTCAAGAAATTTCGGCACTTATACAGTTCTACATAGGAAAGCCTTCCCGCTCCAAGTAATTCCTCCAGAACTTTTTCAAATTCCTTCTTTTTTAATGCTTCCATGCCGGATTTGAAGCAGAAGGCTATGGTCGCACTCATGTATTCTTCCGGTCTGCGTATTGGCGAAGTTTGTCATCTTCGTTATGAAGATATCCAACGCAAAAACATGCGCATCCATATCAGGCATGGCAAAAACCATTCTGACCGCTATGCGATTCTGTCCAAACGTGCTTTGGACGTTCTATTTATCCCACCGCATTGCCATTACCAACTCCCGCATTGTCTCTATTACGGAAAATGAGGTTTCCTTCCGGGCAAAAGACTACAGATCCGGAGACAAAATCCTTGTCCGCATAACACCGGTGGAGTTTATCCGCCGTCTGATGATGCATGTGCTCCCGGCCGGGTTCCAGAAAATCCGGTACTATGGTTTCTTAAACAATCGCCGGAAGAAGAAAAACCTCCACATCATCTTCCGGATTCAGGGACACCGGAAATTTATATCCCGCTTCACCGGCTCTTCTGTTGCAGAAGTAATGAAGACCGTTTGGAAGTATGACATCAGCCTGTGCCCATGCTGTGGAAAAAACAGCATGCGGCATATTGGCCGGAGCTTTGCCCTCCGGGATTAAACTTCTGTTCCCATATGTTTTTCTAAGCCCCCCGGCAGAGGGCTTGTTTGCCATGTCTCTTTTTATTCCGGCAGGATAACATACCTTATAAATTAACGTAAGGCCCTGCCATGACGTTATTTTTGTAGGAAGGGCAGGCGTATTCAATCCCCATAATGTACTGGCTAAAATTCCGCGACCTGGTACAATCATGAAGAATCACATTTTGAGCAACTGTAGTTTATGCACAGTTGTTCTTTTTTTGATTGCTCAAACTGTGATACTTCACTTAAGAATTATACCATTTACGAATAGAGCATGCAGTAAAATTAAAGAGAGCAGCCGCTCCGACTGCTCCCCATTCTACTTCTAATTATTTGCTTTTTTCCACCTGATACGAAGGCACTAACCGTTTCACAACCAGCTTCATCTGTGGATCATCTTCATATGCCGTCTTCTTCAGATCCTTCAAATGTTCAAAAAACTCTTCCCTGTCAAATTCAATCGGTTTTCCGATAAAAATCAGATCATTCTCCGTTTTCTGAAGTCCTTCCTCTTCTTTCAGACACTCTTCAAACATCTTTTCCCCCGGTCGAAGCCCTGTATACACAATCGGGATATCCACATCCGGTTCAAATCCGGATAACTTGATCAGATTTCTTGCCATATCATCAATCCTTACCGGCTCTCCCATATCCAGCACAAAGATTTCTCCGCCCTTTGCGTAAGCCCCTGCCTGTAAGACAAGCGATACTGCTTCCGGAATCGTCATAAAATAACGAATGATATTTTTATCGGTAACAGTAACCGGTCCGCCCTCTGCAATCTGCTTTTTAAAAAGAGGAATCACACTTCCGTTACTTCCCAGTACATTTCCGAAGCGAACCGCTACATAATTGGTTTTCGGGAAACAATGCTGCATTCCCTGAATAATCATCTCACAGATACGTTTGGACGCTCCCATGATATTGGTCGGATTTACGGCTTTATCCGTAGAAATCAATACCATGCGCTCCGTTCCGTTTCTTCCTGCTGCCATAGCCACATTATAAGTACCGAATACATTGTTTTTAATTGCCTCATTCGGACTGTCCTCCATGAGTGGCACATGCTTATGTGCAGCTGCATGAAAAACAATCGCCGGTTTATAATCCGAAAATACGGTATCCACACGATGGGTATTTCTCACAGATCCAATCAGCACAACCAGATTCAGATTCGGAAATTTCTTTCTTAACTCCTGTTGAAGGTCATACGTGGTATTTTCATAAATATCAAATATCACCAGCTGCGAAGGATGATGTGCCGCGATCTGGCGGCAGAGTTCACTTCCGATGGAACCACCGCCACCGGTTACAAGTACAGCCTTTCCCGCAATGTATCCCATGACCTCATCCAGATTTGTCTTCACCGGCTCCCGTCCCAGTAAATCTTCAATTTCCACCTCACGGAAATTTGAGACACTTACTTCGTCATTCACAATCTGCGCCATACTAGGCAGAATCTTAATTTTGCATCCTGTGTTTTTACACAATTCCAGGATCTTTTTCTTTCGATCTCCCGGCAGATTCGGGATGGCAATAAAGATTTCCTGCACTTCGTATTTTTCTGCTGCCCATGGAATCTTGCTGTCATTTCCCACAATCGGAGCTCCCAGAATGGTGCTTCCTATCTTATTCTTGTCTGCATCAATCACGCATACCACACGATTGCGGATCAGCGGACTGTTCTCCATATTTTTTATCAGGAAATTTGCACTGTCTCCTGCTCCAATCACCATGGTAGCAATGGCAGGTCTGTATGCATCTCCCAGATAACTGTGTCGTATGATACGCAGTCCCCGGTATACAAAACGGCTTCCGGACACCAGTGCCAGCAAAAAGAAAAAATACAAAATATAATAAGAACGCGGCATGTTCCATTGGAACATATGCATCCCCAGACTCTGTATTGCAGCACTGAGCAGACACGCAATCACTACATTTAACAGTTCCTGCACACTCGCGTATTCCCACAGACTATTATACAGATGCATAATAAAAAATATCACAATTGTCGTAATCATATTTACCCAGAAATATTGCAATGCTGTCTCCAGATAAGGAATTCCCTGCTCACTCTTTAAGCTGAAATCAAAACGAGTCCAGATAGAAAGGATTTCCGCCAGAAAGATTGCCAATATATCGTAAATTACCAACAATACGATTCGTATATATTTTGCCGTTTCCCCCCGAAACCGGTTTTTCATTTGTTGCATGCCAAAATTACTCCCTATAATGTGCTCATTTTCATGACTTGTTTGATTTTCTCTGTTTTCTTGACTGTTTCTTTCCGGACTGCTTCTTTGCAGAAGTTTCTGTTGTCACTGCTTTTTCCGTTTTAAGGTCGTTCTGTTCCACGACAACATCATTTTTCTCAGAAACCGGTTCCTTTGCGAAAAGATTTTCTTTCTTAACAAGCATCCGGTTCACCGCAAGTCCCAGGCCAAGCATGCCCCAGAATACCGGAGCGGTACATACATTGGAATCATTTGCAATACCTGCAAACATATATACCAGCACTGCTGCAAATAATCCAAATCCAACCCAGCTGATACTCTCGTGTAAATTCGCTCTGCGATAGATGCGTGCCGACTGTACCAGGTACCAGAACAGAAATACCAGGAGTGCCAGGGTACCGAGTAATCCGGTTTCCACCCACTGCTGCAGATACCAGCTATGGGCTTTTACATCATAGCTGTTTGCTCCATAAACATAGTTCTGACTGATATAATCTTCCTGTGGAACTTCAAACATATAGGTATTTGCCCCACTCCCCATAAAAGCATGCTTTCCAAGAAGCGGAATTGTTTTATTCCAGATATGTCCCCTATTACTCATTGCATCATCCAAAAATACGTTTGAAACCTTCGGATTCTCAAACTTCACTAATTTTCCTGCTGGATTCAGATACTCATATCCATTCTCATCGGTATTTATGAAGTTCCACTGCACACCATCAATCATTGCACAAATTCCGGGCAAGCTATCTCCAAAAGATACCGGTTGCAGCTGTACCCCAGAAAAACGGCTGTCATCCATCGTTGTCACCTGGTTATCTGCATCCACTATCGTCTGACTTAACTCATTTCCATCCGAATCTTTGCAACTGATCTGTGTTGTTCCATCCTCTCCCACGGTATAAGAAACACTCAGTTTATTCCCGTGAATGTCAAGCACGACATCATCCGTATTGGTTTCTACTCCATTCAGAGCCCATCTGTCACTCATCCGGTATGTACCAACAATTGTATTTTTTATATTTTCACCTGCTGAGGTGGTATTTCCAAGTACGATTGCTGCTATAATCCCAATTACCACTACAACAGCACCCACAACAAACAGTTTTTTCTTCCGGCTCAAAAGCACAAGTATAAGTACCACTGCTGCCAATGCAAGAGCCATCCATCCACTCGCACTGCCGCTTCCTTTCAAGCAGATGGCACAGCATACTACCGCTACTGCCAGCACTATCCGATGCCATATCTTTTTTGACGCAATAAACAGGCATACCGCCAGCACAATGAGCATACCAAAATAAAACGATAAAAAGTTCGGATTGTATAATGTCGTATAAGAAGTTTTCGGTACAAAATTAAACGTCAGCTCTTTTAAATTCTTCCACCATCCAGGATTTGTAATTAAATGTTTTCCAAAATTTGACTGAAAGAAGTCCAGTCCAAAACACTGAAATACGCCGATCACTGTAACAATAGCCATGCCAATGCCCGAAATTTTCAAAATGAATTCCACATGTTTTTCTTCATTCACAAAATTATATACATAATAACACAGCAGCATATACGCAAAAACTACCCACACAGACTCAAAAAGTTCATAAGTTCCACCGGATACCCAATGCTTATACTTTGAAAAAAGTGCTGACATCAGAACAAAAAGTCCGTATACCATCAGAAAATAAAAAGAATTTTCAAACTGCAGGGTCTCTTTCTTCACATAATGCCGATACAACAGAATTGCAGCCATCACCACTCCAATGATTACGATCGCAATCATCTTCCATGCAAAAAAGAAATCTGTCTGTGTATCTGAATTGGCCGGAAACCAGTCAAACTGCGACAGATTTGAATTATAGGAATACATATGTACAAGCAATGGCACAAACCCCATCATCAAAATGACGGGAATCATCAGCTTGTTCGTCTTTTTTAAATTTCGATATCCATTCTCACTCAAAGTTTTCTCTCCTTAGTAAACAATTTTTCTAGAATATAATACCCCTAAACCTTCGTTTTTTCAACACGTAAAATATATATAATAAGTAAAAACTCTTTTTTGTTACTTGTGTGATACTTAAAAATTTTACAAATAAATGTGTATGATTGACACGATAATATAAATTTTTACACACGAAAGGAAGAAAAATGAGATTACCAAACGGATACGGCGGAGTCGTAAAACTCTCCGGCAACAGAAGAAGACCCTACGCAGCACGCATCACTACGGGCTGGCACATCAATGACATCTCTGGAAAGCGCATCCAGCACTACCAGATTCTGGGGTACGCTCCTACCCGGTCAGAAGCTCTGCAGATTCTGGCACGTTACAACAATTATCCCATCGATGGGGAAACGCTGAAATTAACCTTCCGGGAAATTTATCTCCGATGGTCCGAAGAAAAGTTTCCTACCATCTCTCACTCCAACATCAAAGGTTATCGGGCAGCATTTGCCACTTGTGAAAACATTGCTGATATGCCATTTCACAATTTGAGACTCAATGATTTACAGCAGGTGATTGATCACTGTGGCAAAAACTATCCTACCCTGAAAAAAATCCGTGTTCTTTTTAACCAGCTCTATTCTTATGCCATGAAGCACGAAATTGTCTCAAAAGATTATTCTGCCTATGTAAATATCTCGAAATACAAAGACCGGAATCCAAATAAAAACATACGAAGCTGTTTTTCCACCTCTGAGATTGCTCTCCTGTGGAAGCACAAAAACAATCCCTATTGCCAGACAGTCCTCATGCTAATATACAATGGTGTGCGCGTCTCAGAGCTTTTGGATCTGAAAAAAGAAAACGTTCATCTGTCCGAACAATATTTTGATGTCATTGACAGCAAAACCGAAAACGGCATTCGAAAAGTTCCGATTGCTGACAAAGTACTCCCCTTTTACCAGCGCTGGCTTCATGACTGTTCCGATTGTGAATATCTCATCCATACCTTGGACAGCCAGCATTTTACCTATTATATGTATTACCACAATGTTTTCCAACCCCTGATGTTTCGTCTGCACATCGATCATACACCTCACTGCTGCCGGCACACCACGATTTCGCTGCTCGCCGAAGCACATGTCGATCAGACGACCATCAAAAAAATTGTCGGTCATTCCGGCGCTATGTCCCTGACAGAACGGATTTACACGCATCTGGATGTGCCTGCGCTGGTCGAAGCCATAAATCAGATTTAATCGCTTCTTGTATGTTGCTTGCGTGTTACTTGTAGAAGTGATTTTGCCCCAAACTCTATTTACAAATCCAGTATTTCCAACACTTCCACGCAAAATACCATCCATATTTCCGGTTAAGGTAACTTACAAGACTTCTACAAAGAAGAGTGCTAAGGCAAAGACAAAGAAACTTACTTACACACTGAAAGTTGCTAAGGTAGGCGTTGCTTTATCTGGAGATTCAGTAGTAGCTATTGGAAACACAACTAAGTTAACAAATACTAAGAAAAATTCTTCAAGAGCTAAGATTACTTACACATCAAGCGATGATTCTATTGCAACAGTAGCAGCTGACGGTACAGTAACTGGTGTTAAGGCTGGTAAGGCAACAATCACAGCTAAGATTACCGTTGGTAAGGATTCAGCTACAACTACTAAGGATGTAGAAGTTAAGAACTATGTTCTTTCTACTGTAGCACAGAACAAGTTGACAGAGCTTACAGCTACTGTTACTGGTAATACAAAGAATCTTAAGCCTACTGATTTCGTAGTGAAGAACGAGACAACAAACGTTGTTTATCCAGTATCTAAGGTATCTGTTGATTCTAAGGATGCTTCTAAGGTTACATTAACACTGTTCAGCGAATTAAAGGATGCTGCTACATATGATGTAACTCTTGATGGAATTACAAAGACATTCGTAGCTTCTGACGGAAAGGTTGCTTCTATCGCACTTGATACAGCAACAATCCCATACGCTACTGAGACAGAAGTTAAGTTAGTTTCCAAGGATGCTAACGGAGTTATTGTAAAAGAAATGAAGTTAGATGAAACAGATGCTAACTATAGCTTTACAATTGACCCTAAGGGCAACGGATATACAAATGGCTCTAAGTTATACTTGAACAAGATTGGTGATACTGCCGAGGCAACTATCGAATACAAAACTGGAAAATATGATCAGAATGGAAAGCCAGAAGGAAATATTGGACCAAATAAGGTTACAATTACTGCCGCTGATCAGGCTACTGTAAATGGCTTTGCTGTAAGAATTGATGCTGCTGGTAAAAAATTTGATAAGGCAAAAGATACCAATAAAATTGCCAAAGGCGAAACAAAGGTTGCTTATATCAAGATTACTGATGCAAATGGAAAAGAGGTTTCTGATTACAATAATTATTCAGTAGAATCTTCTGATAAGGCATCACTGATGGTCTCTGGTTCACTTGCCGCTGATCCTCATTGCGTTAATATTACAGCAGTAAAAAATGGTGCTGCATATCTTCTGATTAAGAAAGATAATAAAATTGTTGGCTCTGTAGCTATCGACATTGTTGCTGAAAGAACCGTTGCTACACTTGAACTTGATAAATATAGTGTAACGGTTTCTACATCTACTGATTTAAAGAATGCCATTCCTGTAAAGGCTACGGTAAAAGATCAGTATGGTGATGACATTGCTGCTACTCTTACAGTAGAGTGCTTATCTACAGATGTAAGTGGTTTAAGTGCAACTGCTGTTAATGCTGACAAGAAAAACACATATTTCACATATGACGGTGATAAAGCTGTAAAATTTAATTACACTGCAAAGCCTGGTAATTATGTATACAAGATTTCATATAAGAAAGATGGTAAAGAAGTAGTTGCCAAGACAGTTTCAGTTGTTGTAAAAAATGCAGATACAACCAATGTAAATGGTTGGAGAATTGATGTCAGCAATGTAGACTTAAAAGTTGACAAGGACAATAAGGCAGCCAAAGATGTTGTACTTAAGGTTATTGGAACAAACAACGGTGTAGACGCTAAAGAAGTAAAGGCTGATTCATGGGAAGTAAAAGATAAAGATGGTAAACAAGTTACAACAACTACAAGTGGTTCAGCTATTAAGATTGCTGCTGTTGGAGAAAACAGCACTGTAAGTGGTGGTGCCATTACTGCGCTTGAGAAAAAACTGGCTGTTGGAACATACTCTGTAAAAGCAATTGTAAAAGTTGACGGAAAAGATGTTGTTCTTACAACTTCATTTACTGTAAGTGATTCACAGTCTGCTACATCTGCAGACGTGGAAAAGCAAACTGTTGCTGCTGATGGTAAAACAGTAGAAGATGCATTACAGAAAGCCATTACTGTAAAATATGGTGGTAAAACATATGGAAAAGCTGGTAACGCTAAGAATGATGATATTATCATTACAAAAGTAACTGGTATCAGTAATATTCAGGGTGCATTTGATACTTCTGATAAAACAAAATCACCAAAGAATCTTACAAAAGGTGAATATTTCACAGATACTAAAGTTACAGTATGTGTTGAAGTAGAAGCTGGTGTTTATATGTTAACAGAAGTTTCTGTACCAGGATATATTACTATCGAGTAGTTTAATATTTGATTAGTAATTATTCAAAAAGAGGGTCACAAATGTGGCTCTCTTTTTGGTAATACAATATTTTAATGAAATAAATTGTTTCGTTAAAATCTGTTACCTAAAATATAACATATTTTGTATTTTTTACGAGGAGGCCTTTAAGTGAAGTACAAAGATAGAATCAAGTGTGAATGTTGTAAACATGATATAACAATGCCACACGCTGTAATAGAGTGGGGATATGACAGAATCGGATCAATGCATGTATGTTGTCATAAATGTGCGTTTGGAAATAATCCATCAAATATCATCAGTGATATGATTCTGGATCAACCTCTATACGATGCAGATACCGTTTATGACAGACTAAATGGTGGAATCGTCAGAGATTACGGTCAAAAATATGAACAAGCGTGTATTCGGATTAGAAATATAATATTTGAATAAAACAACTATGTAATTTAAATTATAGATAAAAAAGCCTTTGGACGAGAAATTGCTCAGAGGTTTTTTAAAGAAAATTTTTGTGTATATTAATTGAATAAAATACTCCATTCGAAAATAGAATTATTGCATATTTCTAAGCAATAAAATACTTTTATAAATAACTAGAAAAATACTCTGAGAAACATAAATCCTCGAAGCACTTTATCTATAGTCTGAAACACATTAGTTTTGATGCATTTTTATTGATTAGAAAATATGTACGGTATGTGCATCGGTATACTTTTTAATATCTTTTTCGGCACTAATTTTCCATGTTTCATCCTCTGTGAAATACTCATCTTCAGCAAAGTGGTCGGAAATTTTACGTTCCATTTTCTCTTTAATATTGTTTGAAACACTTGGAATTATTTCAGCGATTTCTATTGAAACTAAGCGACATACTCCCAATACATTTGCACGATCTTCGCAATATTTTGCATTGACAGATAAAATATTATATTGCGTATTATTATATACATAACTCATAGAAAAATATCTCCTTTACATAAATATTGATTTTCAAATTTAAAAGTTTATATTTTTTATTTACCTGTTAAAATATGGGATACTAGACCTACATTAAGAATCTCATGTTGTGTCCACCTCATAAAAAAAGAGGTTGCTTCGACAGCCTCTTTTTATGAAATGTAATTATTTTAATGTAATTGCCCCAGAATTAGAGTTTCCGGGTTTATGGGGTCAGCCCCACAAATTCTAAACTTACATGGTCTTATTTCAAAAGCAGGTAATCTTTCTCCTAAAATAAGATTACAACATCGTGCGGTCGCGCTGCTGAGAATCCGCGGTTAATTCCGATTCGGCACAATCGGGTAGGCGGATACATCAAAAATAAAATGCGGTTAGTACCTACCATAATGTGCCGTTGGACAAAAATTTACCTTATACATTCAATTTTACACCTCTATCGGGATTTGATATCCGGCCGCAGACATTTCTTTTTCAAATTCTTCTACAGAAAGATTCAGTTTCTGGGCTCCACGCACAATTCCATAATCACCTTCCTGTACGGACATAAATACTTCTTTTTTACGACCTTCTGCAAGTCCTTCCTCCCGGCCTTCCTCGCGGAGAACATCTTCATATTTCTTTTCATCAAATTCAGTAAGACACATATCACACACCTCCCTGCGATGCTGTTCCAAAAAATCTCTGAGTATATTTTCCTCTATGCATTCCCTGACGGCAAGATCAATGGCTTCTTTTAATTCCATGGACTCCCGGTATCTTTTGATCTTTGCAACAAAGACCGCGTATTCATATAAAACGTGGCAACTGTCCATGATGGACTGATTTTTTCCACTGTTTATGTTGATCATTGTGGCTGTCCATTCATATTCACCAGCTCCGGTATCTGTTTCAAAGGCATCCGATAACCGCAGAGTCCTTCGTTCTTCCGCCATGTCCTTTTCACTTCCATTGTAAAATACAATGTAGTGGGGGCGTGGGATTTTCAACAGATGCTTGCTGTACAGCCGCTCGGAACGGTGAATCAGTTTCCGGTACAGATCCGCATAATACAAAAATCCACGGAGCGGCATATTCGGGTTATAGGAACTCTGATGTTCGTAAAGGCTCAATGTTTTGTCAATCAGAAATGAAACATCATTTTTGTATTTCATGTAAATGACATCTTCCAGAGTTGTATACTCCAGATCATCCGGATCGGTATATGAGGTATGATTTACCGCATTATAAAGACTCAATGCATTTCCTTTGTTTTCGCCAAACAGTTTCCGAAATACGGTGTCCTTGTATTTTTTATTTACATGAATGTCATCATTTGTTTTTCCATGTTTTTTCAGAATTCCTTCCTTTATAATCTTTGGTCTATATAAAACATGGGTTATTACGGATTACAGAAGGTTTCTTAGCATGATAGCAGAATCCACAGATTCTTTCTCCATTCCATCTTCAACTAACTGTTCTGGAGTTTTTCCCTCTTTCAACTTTTGAACGATTTCAAGCAAGGTTTTCCGTTCTTCAGAACGACCTTCTTCTCGACCTTCCTCCCGGCCTTCCTCGCGGAGAACATCTTCATATTTCTTTTCATCAAATTCAGTAAGACACATATCACACACCTCCCTGCGATGCTGTTCCAAAAAATCTCTGAGTATATTTTCCTCTATGCATTCCCTGACGGCAAGATCAATGGCTTCTTTTAATTCCATGGACTCCCGGTATCTTTTGATCTTTGCAACAAAGACCGCGTATTCATATAAAACGTGGCAACTGTCCATGATGGACTGATTTTTTCCACTGTTTATGTTGATCATTGTGGCTGTCCATTCATATTCACCAGCTCCGGTATCTGTTTCAAAGGCATCCGATAACCGCAGAGTCCTTCGTTCTTCCGCCATGTCCTTTTCACTTCCATTGTAAAATACAATGTAGTGGGGGCGTGGGATTTTCAACAGATGCTTGCTGTACAGCCGCTCGGAACGGTGAATCAGTTTCCGGTACAGATCCGCATAATACAAAAATCCACGGAGCGGCATATTCGGGTTATAGGAACTCTGATGTTCGTAAAGGCTCAATGTTTTGTCAATCAGAAATGAAACATCATTTTTGTATTTCATGTAAATGACATCTTCCAGAGTTGTATACTCCAGATCATCCGGATCGGTATATGAGGTATGGTTTACCGCATTATAAAGACTCAGGGCATTTCCTTTGTTTTCGCCAAACAGTTTCCGGAATACGGTGTCCTTGTATTTTTTATTTACATGAATGTCATCATTTATTTTTGTCATTGACTGTCGGGATTCCTTTCGTTAAAATCCTTTGTTTATCTACCTATATTATAGCATATGGCACAAGGATTACAACTGAAACAATTTGTCACTTATCTGTCTCTTATGTGTTAATTGTGTGTTACTTGTAGTGCTAATATTGCTTCCATTTATTTTCACAAATCCGGTATTTCCAACACTTCCGCGGAAAATACCATGCGTATTTCCGGTTAAGGTAACTTACAAGACTTCTACAAAGAAGAATGCTAAGGCAAAGACAAAGAAACTTACTTACACACTGAAAGTTGCTAAGGTAGGCGTTGCTTTATCTGGAGATTCAGTAGTAGCTATTGGAAACACAACTAAGTTAACAAATACTAAGAAAAATTCTTCAAGAGCTAAGATTACTTACACATCAAGCGATGATTCTATTGCAACAGTAGCAGCTGACGGTACAGTAACTGGTGTTAAGGCTGGTAAGGCAACAATCACAGCTAAGATTACCGTTGGTAAGGATTCAGCTGAAACTACTAAGGATGTAGAAGTAAAGAATGTTATTTTAAAGTCCGCTGCTCAGAAGAAGGCTTCACAGATTGTAGCAACATTCGCTGGTGATACTTCTAAACTTGATAAGAAGGATATCACTATTACAAATACAGCTAACAATGTTGTATATCCTGTAAAGGCAATCAGCGTTGCTGCTGACAAGAAGACTGTAACTATTGACACTTTCTCTGAAATGAATGATGCCAAGGAATATTCTGTAAAGTATGACGGAACAGAAGTTAAATTTACTGCTACAGATGGCGTTGTTGCTGATGTAGCCCTTGATAAAATAACAATTGTTAAGGGATCTGCTGGTTCTGTTGTTAAGGCTCAGTTCTTAGACAAAAACAATATTGTTGTTAAAGAATTTACTCTTTCAGATGCTAAGAGTGAGGGAAGTGTTGATTACAGCTTTACTGAAAACAAAGGTTATACAGACGGTGATAAGCTTGTGTTATTAAATACTGGCGATACTGCTACTGCGGAAGTAACATATCACACATTGAAGTATGATCAGACAACAGGTGCTGAAACTGGTAAGATCACAAAGAAAATTACAGTTACAGCAGTTGAAGACGATGCAACATTATCTGACTTCAATTATACCATTAACGACAAAGCTACACTTGTTAACTGGAACAATGAAGTTAAGACAAACAATAAACTTGCATATGGTGATACTGCATACGCGTTCATTTACATCAAGAATTCTAATGGAGATGATGTAACTTCTCAGTATAAGGTTGAATCAAGCGATAACAGTGTATTACTTCTTGCAAAACAGGATCTTCAGTCATCTGGCGATTTCAAGGGATCTACTGGTGTAGAAGTTACTGGCGTGAAGGCAGGAAGCGCTTACATCAATGTATTAAATGCAGATGGAAAAGTTATTAAATCTTTACCAGTTGTTGTTCAGGATATCAGAAAACTTACAACTGTTAAGTGTGATGACATCACTGTAACAAATACAAGAGGCGTTAATAATGTAGATTCTGCAAAGTTTGAAGCATATGATCAGTATGAAAAGAAAACCGATATTTCTTCTATTGATACAACAATCGTAAGTGCTCCAAGCAAGGATACAACAAATACTAAGGGTAAGTCAGCAAATGCTTTCGTAACTCTTGATGGACATGATAAATACAAAGTAGATGCTTCTAATTTAAAAGAGGGAACATACTCTGTTAAGATCGAAGCTTCTACAGTTGATTCTAACTGCGATAAGAATGTCAAGGTTTCACGTATCGTAAATATCAAAGTTGTATCTGTAGACACAACTAAAGATGCTGCTTCATACAAGCTTAATGTTTCAACTGCTAAGACAGATATTGCTGTTGCATACGGAACATCTGAATCTGATATTCTTGGTAAGCAGGTAACTGCTACTGTTGATAAGTATATTAAGGGTGCTAAGGTTGAGGCTGATATTCAGGATGAGATTACAATTAAGAATCCAGACGGTACAACCGTAAGTACTAATGGTGCGATTAACTTCTATACAGCAACAAGTGGCAGTGCAATCACACTTGCAAAAAATATCAAGACAGGAACTTATAAAGTTGAGGCTACTATCATCAACAATAACGGCAAGGATGTAACTTTCAGTACTACATTTGTTGTTGAGAATACTCAGAGTAAAGCTATTGCCAAGATTGATAAGAAGAATCAGTCTGGCAGCACCGCTAAAGATATTCTTACATCTGTATTAGAATACAGCTATGAGGGTGTTAAGCAGAATCTTGATATTGTAAGTGTTGATTCCAAGGAAAATGGTAATGTTATTTATATCAAGTCTGCAAAAGTTAATGTAAAGATTAATAATGTTGGCACATTACTTACTGTTGATTGTGATATTAACACAGCATTTACAAAATAATTTATTTGTCCTTAACAAGTAAATTTCACACAGGACCGGGACTTATGTTCCGGTCTTGTTTTTTAGGGAGTAGAATACTATGAGTAAAAAAAACTATGAAAAATCTGCAGGCATAGCCCTTGCTTTTGTCCTTGGAGTTATATTAATTTTTACAATAATATTTCCAATTAATGTGTCTGCAAAAACACTGGTTCATGAACAATCCATCACGGCAAACGCTTTTGATGCATATAAATATAAATTTAAAATTAATACAACTTCCGATCTTGAAATTAATCTTTATGTTCCATCACCGGTTGGGGTTACCTACACTGTAAAAAACAGCTCCGGAAAAGTAGTTGGAAACCCTATGGTATTAACAAATTATGATGACTCATGGATATTAGATGGACGTGGATGGTATACATACAAGTACGTCGTTAATCAATTAAAAAAAGGAAGTTACTCTGTTGAGTATGTATTTGATCAGGAAACTAAATTTGATGCCAAAATTGTACAACTTTCGAATAATGTCAGTTTAAGCAGCAATAAATTATCCATCACTAAAGGATTTGTTAAAACACTTAAAGTAAACAATGGAGTTGCTACCTCCTGGACTTCAAGCAATTCTTCAGTTGCTTCTGTAAATAGGAAAGGAAAAATTACTGGTAAAAAAATTGGAACAACAACGGTTACTGCACACTTAAGTGACGGAAAATCCTTAAAATGTAAAGTCACAATCAAAGCAAATGAGTATTCAGGTAAGAAAATTACCATAGAGGATTCCGGAATCAATGAATATACAATTCGTGCATATCATGCAGCTTATCAAGCAAATGGAAATATGGTTATAAAATTTAGAATTGCCAACGGTACGAATAAAAAAATCACCGCTATTCCGAAATTTCATGTTTCTGTAATCAATCAAAAAAATAAAGGAATAGCTTCTTATTCCAATAATTCTTTTAAAGTAAATGTTCCAAAACACTCTGTAAAAGAATATTCAATTACCATTAAGAAAAATTCTATTTCTGGTGGAAAGGCGGATTTAAGAAATACGAATATTGAGATTTCTGGTGAACGAGTAAAATTATAATTGGATTATAAATTTTTTCAAAAGAAAAGGGCATCGCACTAACTAGGTTAGTGCGACAGCCCCTTTTTAAAATAAACTTTTCAAATAATCAATAAGGATTATTTTACTGAGAAGTATCCAGTAATATCCGGAACCTCTACAGCAAGCCATACCCCTCTTACAGATGTAAGCTATGTTGTAAAGAAAGCTGATGGAACTGTTATCTATAGCGATGGTGTAGCCGGAGTCGCAGCAAAGACTAATAATGCATTTGTAAACTCAAATGGTGCATTATCTATCGAAGCTGTAACAGCTACTACCAATGGAGATGGAGATCCACTTCTTATTAAAAATCTTGAGGCTGGAACATATACTGTATATGCAGAAGGTAAAGATAATGTAGATAGTAATGTTGTTCCAAAAATTACAACAACATTTACTATTAAAGACACACAGGCTAAAGCAACTGTAGATACAAAACACAATAGTGTAGATGCAAGAACTACTTCTGGTTCTGCTATAAGTGCTGTTTTAGCTGATTCTGTAGTTGTTAAGTATGGTGATTATACTTATACAAATGTAAAGGATTATACAGATACACATACAGGTCTTGATGTTGCAACTTACGAAGTCGTAAAGAACAACGGATATACTGTTAAGTTTACAAATGGTCAGACAGAGAGTTTCCTTACAAGCGGTGAAGGATTTACCGTTACAAAAGTTACTGTTTGGGTAAATGCCGGTATTTTAAAAATCCCTCTGTGCAATGCACAGAGGGATTTTATTATTTAGATGAATAATTCAATCTAAATTATTTTACTGTAATTGATTTAATTAAATTTACATCAATATCAATGTTAGTATAAACATTAGGAGATACTTCAATCTTAAGAGTTAATTTAGAAACATTAAAATATGTTCCATTAACTTTAACGGAATCACTGGTAACTTCTCCCCTAACATTGTCATTAACTTTGTATTCTACAATATTAGCAGCTAAACCATCAGTCTTATTATCGACATCACTACGATCAGTGTATACTTTGTCGCCATATGTTATAACAAGTGCCTGACCTAAGGCAGCAGATACGGTATTGTAAGCTGCATCAACAGTTTCAGCTTTTTGCTCTACACCAGCAGCTGCCTGAGAATCCTTAATAGTAAAGCTTGTTGTCATTGTAACCTTTGTATTAGCGTCCTTCTGATATACAGCTGTAACATCATATTTACCAGCAGCAATATTCTTTGTTGCAGTAATTGCAGAACCAGAAGTTGAAGTTGAAGTAGTTAATGCATCAAAAGTTAATACACCAAAAACATTTTTAGTAAAGGCACCCTTAGATACTACAGTTGCAGCAGTATCGTCATAAACTACTTTACCATCTTTGTCTTTTACAACATATTTGGTAGTAGTTTCTCTTGTAACATCAGTACCGTCATTCATTCCGATCATAGAAACTGTAACTGTCTGGTCTTTTACATCTTTTCCAACAACGATATCTGCATTGTCATTAGCTACATCTAATCTCCAAGCTGTAGCTGTAGTGTTTGTTGCTTCTTTTACTGTAACACTAACTGTCTTTGCAACAACTTCCTTGCCATCTTTCTTGTAAGAAATCTTGTATACATAATTTCCTTTTTCTGCAGAATTTTTAAATGTAACTGTCTTATCATTATCATATGTATAATAATTAGCTCCTGAAATATCAGCAGGAACCTTTCCAGATACATCTGTAGATAAGCATTCTACATTAAGAGTTGCTGAAATATCATCTCCATACTGATCCTTAACAGTTGCCTTTACAGCCTTTGCATCACCGGTAAGACTTCTTGATACAGTTACACTGTACTTATCTAACTCAAGAGTTGCTACGGTTCTCTCAGCACCAATTTCGATAGCAACAGATCCAACAACCTTATCATCTTTTTTAATAAGGATATAAGCTGTACCACTCTTTAATGCTGTAACATTTACTTTCTTTGAGCCTAAAGAAGATGTAGCTAACATAAGAACTGTTTTATCAGAAGTTTCTACGGAATACTTAGCATATTCAGAACTAGAAATTTCTTTGCCGTTTGCATCCTTAATTTTGAAGAATACGGCCTTATTAGGATCTTTTACTGCAATCTTCTTTGTATCTTTAGCCTTATCAAATGATGCTTTAGTATTATCATCAATTCTAGCATCAAAGCTATTTACAACAGCCTGATCAACTGCGGTAATTGTAACTTTGTTTGGTCCAATATTTCCTTCTGGCTTACCATTCTGGTCATACTTACCTGTCTTATATGTGATGGTTGCTTCAGCAGTATCACCAACTTTATTTAAATAAAGCTTAGATCCACTTGTATAACCATTTCCCTTGGTATCAATTGTGAAGTCATAAGTAGCATCAGATGAAGGATAAGATACTTCTTTAACAATAACACCATTAGCGTCTTTAGATACTAACTTAACTTCCGTCTCAGTAGCTGCAGGAATTGTCACATTGTCAAGACCGATAGAAGCAACCTTTCCGTCAGAAGCTACGAATGTCTTTGTGATTCCATCAAGAGTTACATCATATGTAGCAGCATCCTTTAATTCACTGAACAGTGTTAATGTAACCTTAGAAGCATCCTTAGAATCAACAGATACCTTAGATACTGGATAAACAACGTTTGTTGTCTCGTTCTTCACTACGAAATCAGTAGGCTTAAGATTCTTTGTATTACCAGTAACAGTAGCTGTAAGCTCTGTCAACTTGTTCTGTGCTACAGTAGAAAGAACATAGTTCTTAACTTCTACATCCTTAGTAGTTGTAGCTGAATCCTTACCAACGGTAATCTTAGCTGTGATTGTTGCCTTACCAGCCTTAACACCAGTTACTGTACCGTCAGCTGCTACTGTTGCAATAGAATCATCGCTTGATGTGTAAGTAATCTTAGCTCTTGAAGAATTTTTCTTAGTATTTGTTAACTTAGTTGTGTTTCCAATAGCTACTACTGAATCTCCAGATAAAGCAACGCCTACCTTAGCAACTTTCAGTGTGTAAGTAAGTTTCTTTGTCTTTGCCTTAGCACTCTTCTTTGTAGAAGTCTTGTAAGTTACCTTAACCGTAACTTTAGCGGTACCTGGCTTAACACCTGTAACCTTAATCTTCTTTGCTGCTGTCTTCTTAACAGTTGCAACAGACTTCTTGCTGCTTGTTGCAGTTACTTTAACAGACTTCCAAGACTTTGGAGTTTTAACTGTAACTGTCTTGTAGCCCTCAGAATAAACTGTGGCTTTTGTTGCGCTAAGCTTTGCTGTAGAAGCTGCCTGTGCGTTTGTAGCAGGAACTGCTGTTACAACCATAGCTGCAGCGAGAGCAAAAGCTAACACTTTTTTGCTTGATTTCATGTTTTTTCCTCTCTTTCTTTTTGACTAACTTCCATCTCTTCTACTCGTTTAACCCTGCACGTTTAAGTTCCTTCATCTTCTCTTCCAAACCGCTGCGGACGATTTTTCCAGTCCAATGTTCTCGCTAATTGCCTCCACTGACCTCCTCGGTCTTACTGTTAAGTCCATCGTCAGTTTCATCTACAGACACACAAATCATAAATGACCAGAAACTTTCGCACATCAGACGTCGGCGTAGAGTGTGATATCAACGTTGATTGTCCAGCATCAAGATCAGCAAGCTGAGGTTCCGATGACTTATATTTCTAATATGTATCTGTAATTGTAAGGTCTGTCTGGAACAAGTTCCAGTTTCCATAGCCTCGATAGTAGTTCATCACTTGTCGTACTATTTATAGTACTCTTTTAACTACTCTACGTGACAATCATACACCAAGTATTGTATCTTTGCAACACCAAAATTACATTTTATTGAAAAAATTCTTTAATATTTTCTTAAGCATTTAAGAGTTTTTTCACTTTTTTCTATTATTAAAACTATTTCACGCGTAGTTCGAGTGAAACTACGCGTGAAGATAAACAATTCTATTTAAAGTAAGCAACTCCGGATTCGAAGATCTTCATATCCTGCTCTCCGTAGATGTTCATGGCAACGGCCTCACCACGGCGCTCGCTGTGTGCCATCTTTCCGAGTACACGTCCATCCGGACTGGTGATACCCTCGATCGCCATGTACGAACCATTGACATTCCACTCTTCATCCATGGTTGGCTCGCCGGCTTCATTGACATACTGGGTGGCAACCTGTCCGTTTGCAAAAAGCTTGTCCAGCCATTCCTTCGGAGCTACGAAACGTCCCTCTCCATGGGATGCCGGATTGCAGTATGTTGCACCAAGCTTTGCCTGCTGCAGCCATGGGGATTTATTGGTTACCACCTTGGTGTATACCATCTTGCTGATGTGGCGGTTGATGGTGTTGTAGGTCAGTGTCGGGGAATCCGCACTCTGTGCCTGGATCTGTCCGTAAGGAACAAGTCCCAGTTTGATCAGTGCCTGGAATCCGTTGCAGATACCAAGTGCCAGTCCGTCACGTTCTGACAGCAGTCTGCTTACTGCCTCGGTCATCTTTGCATTCCGGAATGCTGTTGCAAAGAACTTTGCAGATCCTTCCGGTTCATCTCCTGCGGAGAATCCACCCGGGAACATGATGATCTGTGACTGATCGATTGCCTTGACAAATTCATCGACAGAATCACGGATGTCTGCTGCACTCAGGTTTTTGAATACCTTTACAATGGTGTTTGCACCTGCACGCTCAAAGGCTTTCGCACTGTCATACTCACAGTTTGTTCCAGGGAATACCGGAATGAATACGGTCGGCTTTGCGACTTTGTTCTTGCATACATAGATATTCTTGGTATCATATACATCACTCTGCACTTTTTCCTTGCCCTCGGTTGCGCGGGTTGGGAAGACTCTTTCGAGTGTTCCGGTCCAGGCTGCAATTGCTTCCTCCATGGAAAGTGACATTTCTTTGTATACAAATTTCTGTGCATCGTTCACTTCACCGACAACAACTCCGGATGCTTCTTTTATAATAGGAAGAAACTCCTCTTTTACTTCTGCAACGATATTACCAAATCCCGGTGCAAATAATGTTTCTGCTGTGACATCCTCTGCAATGGTGACACCTAATTTGTTACCAAATGCCATCTTGCTGACTGCTGCTGCCAGACCTTTTCCGTCCAGTGCATAGGCACTGCGGATTGCTCCCTTGCCGATCAGCTCATGAATCTTGTCATACAGTTTCATCACCTGCTCATATACCGGCAGATCATACGCGTTCTTTTCGATCGTAAAGAGTACCAGCTTATCTCCTGCTTCTTTCAGTTCCGGTGTGATCACGTCTTTTTCTCTTGCCACATCGACTGCAAAAGAAACCAGTGTCGGAGGCACGTCAATATCGTTAAAGGTTCCGGACATGGAATCTTTTCCACCGATGGACGGCAGACCAAAACCGATCTGTGCATCAAATGCACCGAGCAGTGCTGCAAACGGCTGACTCCATCTCTTTGGATCTTCACTCATTCTGCGGAAATACTCCTGGAAGGTGAAGCGTACTTTCTTGTAGTCACCACCGGCGGTCACGATACGGGAAAGGGATTCCAGTACGGCATATACCGATCCGTGGTATGGACTCCAGGAGGATAAGTACGGATCAAATCCGTAGGACATCATGGTTACGGTATCGCATTTTCCTTTCAGAACCGGAAGTTTGGCAACCATGCTCTGTGTCTCGGTCAGCTGATAGCGACCGCCGTATGGCATGTAGACACTTCCCGCACCGATAGAACCGTCAAACATCTCGACAAGTCCCTTCTGGGAACATACATTAAGATCCGCAAGCATGGCAAGCCATGCCGCTTTGTTATCGTTTTTCTGTAATGCATCTGCAACTTTCGGAAGTTCGATCTTTTTAAAGAAGTTGTCTTCCTCTTTTGGCATCTCGACTTCGACATCTGCTTCCTGATGCGCACCGTTGGTATCGAGGAATGCACGGGAAATATTGACAATGTCTTTTCCTCTCCACTCTAAGATCAGTCTCGGCTCCTCGGTAACAACTGCCACCTCGGTTGCTTCAAGGTTTTCTTCTTTTGCATAAGCAAGGAACTGCTCGACATCCTGCGGAGCGACAACGACTGCCATACGCTCCTGAGACTCGGAGATTGCAATCTCCGTTCCATCCAGACCGGCATATTTCTTCGGTACTTTGTCCAGATTCACGCGCAGTCCGTCTGCAAGCTCACCGATGGCTACCGATACACCGCCGGCACCGAAATCGTTACATTTTTTGATAATATGGCTGACTTCTTCTCTGCGGAACAGGCGCTGCAGTTTACGCTCAGTCGGTGCATTACCTTTCTGTACCTCGGCACCACATACAGACGTAGACTGTGTGTTATGTGCCTTGGAAGATCCGGTTGCTCCACCGATACCGTCACGTCCGGTACGTCCGCCCAGAAGGATAATCTTATCTCCCGGATCAGAGGTCAGTCTCTGTACGGCACGTCTCGGTGCGGCACCCATGACAGCACCGATCTCCATACGTTTTGCTACATAATCCGGATGGTAAACTTCTTTGACATATCCGGTTGCCAGTCCGATCTGGTTTCCATAGGAGCTATAACCTCTGGCTGCCTCGCGCACGATCTTCTTCTGTGGCAGCTTGCCCTCGATGGTATCTTTTACAGATACTGTAGGATCTGCTGCTCCGGTCACACGCATTGCCTGGTAGACATAAGTTCTTCCGGAAAGCGGATCACGGATGGCTCCGCCTAAACAGGTAGCAGCACCACCGAACGGCTCAATCTCGGTCGGATGGTTATGTGTCTCGTTCTTAAAGTTTACAAGCCACTCCTCTGTCTTTCCATCTACTTCCACCGGTACCACGATGGAACATGCATTGATCTCGTCAGATTCTTCCTGATCTGCAAGTTTTCCTTCTTTTTTCAGACGTTTCATGGCAAGCAGTGCCAGATCCATCAGGCAGACAAACTTGTCATCGCGTCCCGCATACAGTTTCTTGTGGGTATCAAGATATTCTTCATAAGTCTTTTTGATTGGTGCCTGGTAAAATCCTTCATCAAACTTCACATTTTTCAGTTCTGTCGAGAAGGTGGTATGACGGCAATGGTCACTCCAGTAAGTATCAAGCACGCGGATCTCTGTCACGGACGGATTCCGCTTCTCGGTATTTTTGAAGTAATTCTGGATATGTAAGAAATCCTTAAAGGTCATGGCAAGATTTAAAGAGCTGTACAGTTCCTTTAAGTGTGCTTCTGCCATGTCGATAAATCCGTCGAAAACTGCCACGTCTGCCGGCTCATCGAAATTCTGTACGAGGGTATCCGGCTTGTCCATACCGGTCTCACGGGAATCTACCGGATTGATACAATACTTTTTGATCGCCTCTAACTCATCCTCTGTGATGTCACCCTTGATCACATAGGTCGTCGCGCTGCGGATGATCGGCTCCTCATCCTCATTTAAAAGCTTCACGCACTGCTCTGCGGAATCCGCTCTCTGGTCGAACTGTCCCGGCAGGAATTCTACGGAAAATACGTTTCCGCCTTCTGCGTCAAAGTTCTCCTCATAAATATCATCCACTGGTGGCTCGGAAAATACCGTCTGCAATGCCTTCTGGTAAGTGGCATCCGATACATTTTCCACATCATAACGGATCAGAACACGCACCTGATCTGCAGCGATTCCGAGATAATGCTTTACCTCATGTTTTAATTCTTTTGCCTTTACGGCAAAATCCGGTTTCTTTTCTACGTACACACGACGTACATTGCCCATTGGATTTACCTCCTTCTTTTGCGAAACGGAATGCCCCCTGCATTTGGGGGCATTCTATTGATCTTTATGTTATTGTATCATGGGTTGACAATTAAGTAAAATTAATATCGCTTACGATATCTATTACCTGTTCTTATGAAATTACTGTACGGTAATTGCACTGTCCGTTACAACGCCCGGAGTGTCCGGTTCCGGCTGATCCGGCTGATCGGTACCCGGGTTTGGATTTACAAAATTAATCTTTACTTTCAGCTTTCTGGATTTATTTCCTGCCGCATCTTTGACATATACGGTCACGCTATAAGTTCCATAGGTTCCTCTTTCCATAGCGGTAACTGCCTTATGTGCTTCTCTGGCATCCACGAAAACATATTTTGACGCAAGTTTTTTGCCCAGATCTTTTGCCACTACATCTGCCTTAATTGCAGAAACCAGTTTTTCTTTGGAAACGGCTTTATTGTAGGTCAGTGTCTTTCGCTTCAGGCTGATGGATGGTGCTTTCGTATCTTTTACGGTAATTATGATGCTCTTTTGGGTCTTGTTTCCTTTGGCATCTTTTGCGGTGTATGTAATCTTATATTTTCCGGTCTTTGCCGCATTGACTTTTCCGGAAACGGTAAATTTAAGTGTCTTACCTCTGTAATCGGTAGCTTTCACACCCTTTTTCAGATCTACTTTGCTGTTTGTTCTCTCGATGGTTTTATTCTTGATTCCCTTAATCGTCGGGCGAAGTTTCAGCCATGGATTTCTCGGATCCGGATCGGTCGGATCCCATCCGCGGTACGGACTGTTTACATCAATACGGATCGGGGTAGGCTTGCCCAGCGGTCCCGGATCTTTGCTGTCATAGATGGTTACTTTGGTTCCTACAGGGCAGTTGTCATAGATCCACTTGGCATCTTCCACATTCAGGCGGACACATCCGTGGGATGCCGTCTGTCCCAGACGGTTATAAGAATTGTATGCCAGCCTGCTCGGGTCCTGTGCACTGTAAAAAACAGAGTGGAACAGCACACCACCGTGAATACGGCTGCAATACTGTCCGTACACACCGCCCATAAGTGTATGCCAGCGGTATTTTGCCGGAATCGAAAATGTTCCTGTCGGGGTGGCATTGTTGACACCGACAGAGCAGGCAAATGCTTTGACCGGTTTGGTATATTTGCCTTTGGAATCAAGTGCATATACGGTCACACAGTTCTGCTGACGATTGATTTTAATGTAATATGGCAGTTTTGCTGCCTGAGTTATAACGGGTGTTCCTGCGAACACAAGCAGCATGAGTGCCGCCATCAATCCGCATAAGGTTTTCAAAATTCCCTTTTTCATGATAATCTCCTTTTCTCTCCTTTGTGAAAGGTATATAATATATCCTATACTATACTATACTACTGAGGATATGATCGATGGATATCAATTATGAATTATACAAGGTTTTCTATTATGTTGCAAGCTCTCTCTCATTTTCGGATGCAAGTAAGAAGCTTTTTATCTCCCAGTCAGCGGTAAGCCAGTCTATCAAAACATTAGAGCGCAAGCTGGGACAGCCGCTTTTTATCCGCAGCACAAAAAAAGTGCAGCTGACTCCTGCCGGTGCTCTGCTTCTGAAACATGTGGAACCTGCCATGAATCTGATCTCACGCGGCGAAAGCCAGCTTTTAGAATCCGGCTCTCTTGGTTTAGGACAGCTGCATATCGGTGCCAGCGACACGATCTGCCGCTATTTTCTTCTGCCGTATCTGCAGAAATTCCATCGGAAATTCCCGGATGTTCCGATTAAAATCACCAATGCCAGCTCGATGGGCTGTGTAGACCTGTTAGAGCAGCGCCGGGTAGATCTGATTATCACAAATTTTCCAAACCCGCATCTGAATCCTTCCTATATTCAGAAAACGGTTGGCTCTTTCTCGGATGTGTTCGTCGCCAATCCTGCATATTTTGATCTGGCGGACCGCATCGTTCCTTTCTCGGAGCTTGGCACCTATCCGCTCATGATGTTAGACCGCAAGAGCACAACGAGTGAGTTTCTGCACCACATTTTCCTGCAGCATCAGCTGGAACTGCTGCCTCAGGTAGAGCTCAGCAGCAACGATCTGCTCATTGACATGGCCCGCATCGGTCTTGGAATTGCTTTTATCCCGGATTTTTGTCTGAAACACAAGCCGGAGGATCTCTTCCTCGTCCGCACGCAGGAAACGATCCCGCAGCGGCAGCTGGTGGCTTCGTTAAACCCTACCCTTCCGGTTTCTGCCTCCACCGAAGAGTTTTTAAAGCTCCTCCCGGACGTCTGACCAGAACCGGCTCACTTCTTCCCGCAGCTGCGGCAGACCACAGACGCTTCTCTTTTCCCATTCTCTCGGAAAAAGCGCTCCGTATTCGCGCTGCAGGAAACGTTCATCCAGCAGAAGGATCACGCCGCGGTCCTCGCTGGTCCTGATCACGCGCCCTGCTGCCTGCAGGACTTTGTTCATTCCCGGATAGCGGAACGCATAGTCAAATCCGGACAATCCCCGCTCATCATAATAATTCTTTAAAATTTCACGTTCATCGCTGACCTGCGGAAGTCCGGTTCCCACGATGATGGCACCGATCAGCCGGTCGTTTTTCAGATCAATGCCTTCCCCGAAAATTCCACCCATCACACAGAACGCAACGAGTGTCCCCTGGCGCTCTTTTTCAAATTCTTCCAAAAACGCTTCTCTTTCGTGTTCTTTCATATTACTATGCTGCATCAGAATCTCGCACGAATCGGCCGCCTTCCCGGCAAAGACCTCATATACATCCTGCATCAGCCGGTAAGACGGGAAAAACACCATGTAATTTCCCTGCTGTGCTTCTGTGACTGCACCGATATAGTCCGCGATTTTTTCGTATTCTTTTCTGTTCCTCCGCGTATATTTTGTGCTCACATCCCGGCCAAATGCGAGAAGTCTCTGTGTCTGGGCAAACGTACTCTGCGCATAAATGGCATAGTTATCCTCGTCCGTGGAAAGTAGCCGCTTGTAGTATCCGATCGGCAGGAGCGTTGCGGAGAAAAAGATTGTGGAATTGCTTTTATCGATGCATTTCTGCAGATTGACCGACGGATCTACGCAAAAGAGCCGGATCCGGAACTGGCCTTCCTCCGTCATCTGGCTGTAGATCACGTAATGGTCATCCACCAGATCATAGATATTCAGGAAATTGCGCAGTGCAAAGTAAAAATCCAGCACCGTTTTCTTCTCCGGAAATTCCCGCGGTTTTTCCAAAAATTCATCCATCTGGGAGGCCAGCCGCATAAGGTGGAAGGTCAACGTTCCCACACTGTCCAGAATCTGGTAGTGCTCACACTCACGTTTCATTTCCAGCATGGCTTTGTTGCATTTGTCCAGGATACGGCAGATCGTACGGCTGTGCGCTTTCATGATCCGCTTCACTGCAAGCACGTCTTCTTTGTACAGATCGGCACTGTACATCTCCCTGCTGCGATCCACGAGGTTATGTGCCTCATCCACCAGGAACAGATAGTCTCCCTTTATCCCCTCCTGAAAAAAGCGTTTCAGATATACATTCGGATCAAATACGTAATTGTAATCACAGACAATATTGTCTGCCCAGGTTGCCACATCCAGACTCATCTCAAACGGGCACACCTGATATTCTTTCGCCTGCGCTAAAACTTCCTCTCTGGTAAACAGGTTGGATTTCTGCAAGAGATCAAACACCGCATCGTTCACGCGGTCAAAATGTCCCTTTGCATATGGACAGTTTACCGGGTTGCAGTCCATCTCCTCACACAGACAGAGTTTTTCTTTGGCTGTGATCTGGATGACTTTGGCACGGTATCCCTGTTCTTCCAGCAGTGCGAACGTTTCTTTTGCCACAGTTGCTGTGATGGTCTTTGCCGTGAGATAAAAGATCCGGTCTGCCAGCCCTTCTCCCACTGCTTTTACCGCCGGAAAAATTGTGGAAATTGTTTTGCCCACTCCGGTCGGTGCCTCGATAAACAGGTTCTTCCCCCGCAGAATGGTGCGGTAAACATCGGCAACCAGCTTCTTTTGTCCCTGCCGGTAGGGAAATGGAAACTCGAGTGTATGAATACTCTCCTGCCGCTGTTTTTTCCATGCGATCTGCCAGTCTGCCCATTTCCTATAATCTTCGATCAGATGCGTAAACCACACGGTCAGCGTCTCAAATGTATAAATTTCCCGGAAATACCGAATTTCTTCCGTATCCAGATTGCAGTAGGTCATCTGCACGCCGATCCGCTCCAGACGGTTCTGTTTCGCATAGATATACGCATAGCACATTGCCTGGGCTTTATGCACGTAGACCGGCTGTTCCATTGCCGCAACGTTTCTATATACACCCTTGATCTCATCGATGAAGCTGATTTCTTCTTCCGGAGGGATTTCCGCCGCAAACTCCATCTCCGGTTGCAGCACAGACTCCGTCGCAGCCGGCAGATCCGGCTGAAATTTTCCATAGGCGATTCCGTCTGCACGTCCTTCCACGACCAGTACGTAATCGTTGGCTTTCCATTCAATTTTCAGCGGTACTTCCGCCTGGTAGGAGGTGTCCATGCTTTTTTGAATTTTCCGGTGGATACGGCTGCCTTCCATCATGGCCTCTGCACTCGCCAGCTTTCCGGCACGATTATCGATATCTCCTGCCCGGAAAATAAACTCTACCAGATTTCTCACAGAGATATGTAATTCCTGCATGTACATCTCCTTTCTCCCGCGGGTATTTTCCTGTTGTATGAAGCGGGTTTTTATTTGTTCCATTATTTTACAATAAAAAGCCCCGCTCCGGAATACGGAGCGGGACTTAAAGTTCCATAGTCACGATATAATAATTGTATTATGCCACTGCAAATTTAGCAACTACGTTTTCGAAATTTTCATTCTTTCCACCGTAGCAAACCTGAAGATTCTTTTTTACGCCAAGTCCAATCATACCAAGCAATGACTTTGCATCAATGAATGTTCTGTCGCATTTTACATCAATATCAAAATCACAACCACCTGCTGCACGTACAAAATCCTTAACTTCATCCATATCTGATAACCGAATTACTTTAACAGTTTCATACATAATCCAACACCTCTTTCTACCTTTAAACAACATACTTTTATTATCATCCCCAAGTTTAGAAAAGATTATGCCACTTTTTTTCTCATCTGTCAAAGTTATGCAAACTTCGCATTTCTCCGGTTTTTCCTGCATAATGACGGTAATCGCGCAACCGTTTCCATCAGATTCTTACCGTTTTTTTTCGTGTATTTATATTTATACCTGCTATCTTATGCAATTTCTCCAAAAAATTGCCTTTCCAATCACCAAAACAAGCATTTTTTGATGAAAACTATTTTTATCAAAGTGGTTTCCCACTTTTTTTCAGAATATCCACATATAATTCTCCGATCGGACTGACCTTTATCCCCTTGTGCCGGATATAGCCAATCCGCATCTTTTCGCTCTCTGCCAGCGGCACTGCCGCATAATCATTTCCGTTTAATTCTTCACAGATAATCCCGGAACAGAGCGTATAACCATTCAGCCCAACCATCAGATTCAGCATGGTCGCCCGGTCATCCGCATGGATCATCTTCTTATATTCATAGGTACTTTTCATCTCTTCGGCAAAATAAAAGGAATTATTTTTCCCCTGTTCGAACACAAGACATGGATATTCCTGCAGTTCTTTCATGGAAATTACATCCCTTTGTGCCAGCGGATGTCCTTTCCACAGATATACATAGGTGTCACAGGTAAACAGTTCTTCAAAAATCACATCATTTTCCTTGAAAAGTTTCTGGAGTACTGCTTCATTAAATTTGCTCAGGAAAAGAATCCCCAGCTCACTTTTCATGTTACGCACATTTTCGATTACCTGATTCGTCTGTGTCTCATGCACGGCAAATTCATATTCGTCCATTCCGACAGCCTTTACGACTTCCACAAATGCCTTGACCGCAAAGGTATAATGCTGCATAGACACGGAAAATTTCTTTTTGGATGCAGACGAAATATAACGGGATTCCAGTAAATGATACTGCTCCACGACCTGCTTGGCATATCCGATAAATTCCTCTCCCTCTGGTGTAAGCACGATTCCCCGGTTGGACCGGATAAAAATGGTGATTCCTGCTTCTTCTTCCAGTTCGCGCACAACCGCAGACAGATTGGGCTGTGAGACAAACAATTTTCGGGATGCTTCGTTCATGGAACGGCTTTCTGCAATCGTAATTACCTGATGTAACTGCTGTAGGGTCATATGTCTTACCTCTTTTCCTTAAGCAAATGATCTGTTATATACCGGACAAGGATCTGAAGTATCCATGCAATCACAATGGAACTGCATACCAGCACCAGTTCGTAACGCAGACGGCATGTATGAAATGCTGCTCCCTTCATAAATTTTCGTATGGTAACATGTACCAGATACAATTCCAGCGAATGAGCACCAAACCATTCCAGTATTCTTATAACCGGGCGCATAGATAACCGGGAAAAGATCCAGGCAATTCCCGCACAACATGAGATATTAAAAATTCCGGTCACATACCTTGCAAAAATAGGAGATCCACTTGGAAGCATGGTGAGCAAATAGCCGGATAACGCAAAAAGAATCAACCATTTCCAATAACTTTCCCTTTTTTCATAGCTGGATCTGCCATAAAAACAGCCCGCTATAAAAACAGGCAGACGAAGCAAAGCAATATTCACATTTCCAAACATATCTTTCTCATATAATGCAATTACAAGTGCTAATACTGTAATAGCACTTACAATAGAAAGCAGACGGATCTCTCCATCTATTGCGTCTCGTGCGCTATCCACAATCTGAAAAATATAGGGATAAATCAGATAGCATAACAGCATAAGGCCAATATACCAGTAAAGCCTGTCTCCATCACTGAAAAATGTGATAAATGTGAAGTCTTTTATGGCTTCTCCCCATCCTGTTTTATCTACACAGACATCCAGTAAAATATAAGAGGGTACGGCTACGATGCAATAAGGAATCAGGATTCTTTTTAATCTTCTTATGTAAAAGCCTCTAACATCTGATCTTTTTTTCATGGAATAATATAATCCCAGACCAGAAAAGAATAAAAAAGCATCCACACTTGATGATGAAATATATCTCCAAAAGAAGGAAATCCAGCCACTAAAATGATAGGAGTAATAATGACAGTCATCCGTAAAATGAAAAACTATAATCAATATGATGGATATTCCCATTAACGCACCCCGATATTGCGAAAGCACGCTATTACTTGTTTTTCTCATATATATTCTCCTCTATAAAAATTTAATTTAAATTACTATAAATAAAAAAACACCTAAACAGGTGTTTTTAAAGAACAGGGGATGAGAGAATCGAACTCCCACCAAAGGTTTTGGAGACCCCTATCATACCATTTGACCAATCCCCTATATGAGAAAACAACGTAGACAAGTACGTTGCTAACTTCTTATTCATGAAATGTTTGTACTTTCAAAACTTCATACAGATTTAACCGCTTTTTAATCAAGCCCTCGA
>ERZ791871.247-NODE-247-length-80018-cov-4.272801_pt1 | contig 80018 bp, 75 predicted proteins | sample MGYA00510280_ERZ791871 | MGnify/ENA primary metagenome ERZ791871 (study PRJEB30046, sample SAMN00792111) | human gut metagenome | study: EMG produced TPA metagenomics assembly of the A metagenome-wide association study of gut microbiota in type 2...
TCAGCATGCTTCCACTTGAATAAAAATAATATGTTTGACCCCCGATAGTTTGCCAACCAGTTTGCATCACTCCCGTATTATCAAAATAATAGAATTGGCCCCCGATAGTTTGCCAACCGATCTGCATCACTCCAGCGTCACTGAAATAATACTGCTTATTATTGATTTTTCCCCAACCGATAACTGCACTTCCACTTGGATAAAAATAATATTTTTCTCCCTCTATAGTTTGCCAACCGGTCTGCATAATTCCTTCGACATCAAAATAATAATATTGGCCTCCTATAATTTGTAACCCAATCACTACGTTCCCATTAACATAATAACAATCTTTCCCATCTTTTTTTCCCCAATATCCTTTACTCAATCCGAAATAACTTGCAATTCCTTTTGCGTCAGCAATTCCTAATTTCTTTAATTTCGCATCTGAATTCAGATAATTATTAGCATCTGAACTATTGGAAACAAAGGCATGTTCAATAAGTACTCCTGGGAACCCATTCCTCATAGAAGAATTAATAACAGCCAGTGTTTCATTCGCTTTAGTTCCTCGATTTTTAAGCCCCAACGCAACCAACTCACCCTGTATTTTTTGCGCCAGTGCAGCTCCTCCGCTGCTTGTTTTCGGATAATATACTTCTGCTCCATTGGGACTAGAACTATTATTGGAGTTCAAATGAAAACTAACAAATACATCTGCCCCTTTAGTTTTAGCCCATGCAGTACGTTGTTTAATATCATCTATATTATCCTTCGAATTCGGGAACGGACAAGCAGCGCTTTCTCTTGTCATATACACCGTAATTCCACCATATTGTTCTAATTCTTCTTTACAATATTTCGCAATTTTTAGAGTTGCAACCTCTTCATGCACACCGTTTCCATATGCACCGGCATGTTTGGAATCATGACCAGGATCCAATACAACAACAACATTCTTTGCTCTTGCTGAACGCGCTTTTCCGGACCTTGCTGTCACGCCCTGTGCTTCCAATGCGGCTCCGATACTTGCCTCGGCTGTCTCTTCACCATTTTCACCAATACTGACTACTGATGTCTCTACTGACGCTGCTGTATTTGCACTATCCTCACCTTCTTCAACGCTTTCCATTTCTATGTATGAACTCTTAGCAGACTCATTTGGCGTTTTACCCACTCCAAAATATGCATCAATTTCTAATTCTTCAGCTGTAAAATCTTTTTCAGATTCGTCGGTAGCTACATGTACATTTGAGACATGATAAACCCCTTGAGAAAAAATGTGTTCATATAAGTACAACTCATCACTTTTTTTAGTCGCTTCAAGAATAGTCTGTTCTCCATTTTCATTTTCCAGAGTCAGACTAATATTGTTTACTTGGGTATTTTCATTTCCCCAAGACAAAACAATGCTCTGCTGCTCACCTTCTTGTTGCTCTGCTTCATTAATATACAAATAATTAAGTGCCATCTCTATTTCTTCTGACTCTTCTGGTTCTGTCTCTTCTGAAACCTCTGTACTTTCAGGGTTTTTACCCACATTTTCTTCATTTACAGCCCCCTCTTTTATTACCTCCGATTCTGTAACACTATTTTCTTCTGTCATAGAATCATCTTCTTTCTGAGAAGTCGCATCATCTCCTACAGATAAATCGCCCTCGATTTCTGAGTTATTCTTTTCTGTATCTGTTTGAAGCTTTTCTTCTGTAGTCTCCACATAATTTCCTTCTGCCTGCACTGTTCCGGTTACTCCCGAGGATATAACCATTACACTAACCATAATAGCTGCTATCCATCTCGATAATAATTTCTTCATTCGTTTTAACTCCTTCATTACTAACATCCTTTAATATTTCGTTAAATATTCAGTATATTCCCTATGTCCAGAACATAATATCTGTCCATCTTCAGTAATCTTAATACCACTACATTTATAAGCATCAAGATATGTATTTACCACACATCCCATCAATGCGTCTTCGCCACTTGTTCCATAGCTTCTCAATTTTTCTCCAAACGCATGATCTACATCTAATTCCAGCTGATCCCCATTCATTTTGAAAAAATTCACATGACTATCTGCCGGAATAGATGTTGTTTCTTTTAATAAAGACCATATATTTTGTTCACTTAGTTCGTCGCATTCCTTTGTTTCAACCACGAATGTTTCATCATCTGGATTAAATCTATATACATTGACAGATATTTTCTTAGTATCTTCTGTCACATTATCTTCTTCATTATCTATATCATCTTTTTTCTCTTCTTCATTTACATGCTCATTCATCTCTTCTTTATCTTTAGCATTTTCATCAACAGCTTCCTGTTTTACATTCTCTTTTTCGTCCGTTTCTTTTCCACTTGCACACGCGGAAAGACTTAATACCGTAATAGTTAAAAGCAACATAACAATACTCTTCTTCATAATGCACTCCTCCTTAAATAATACCCTTATCAATTATACTACTTCACAAAGAATTCCAATTTAGAATATAACATTAATCAGCTTTTGGGACAAGAGTTTTATTGAATTTACAATAAATTACCACATAAATACTTATCCCATATAGGACCATAATTCTTCACTACCTGCACTTCCGACATTACTGTTAAACACAAACGGTTTTTGGAACAAAACATATTTTATATCATTAACTCTTTTTAGCAAGAGAATTTCGGGGCGTTGTGTAAAATCTTTAATTACAAATGGTTCTTTCATATCCACGGAAGTGGGAAACTCCCCATAGATATTATTCAGATTTTCACACAAAAAGAGAGCGCGCTCTTGCACTCTCTGTCTAATCACCACCAATATAATAAAATCGTTTATATTTCCCATATTATCCTAGCTACATTCCTCATACTTTTCACAGTACACCTCAGCTTCTTCCTCTGTAAGTTCAAAATATTTTACAAGCTTTTTGATAATCTCTTCTTTCGTCTTTCCGCCTTCTTGATTATCCCGAATCAAAGCTTTGATTCCAATCTGTCTTCCACATTCCATTCCAACTTCCAGAGATGCCTCTCTCTCCTGCCTCATATGCTTTTCTTCATCATATTCATAAATACTCATTTTCTTCGCCTCCGCCCTGTTTTTACTCAAGAACTCCGACAAAATCCCTTCTTTTATACATTCTGTAATTGCACGCTCAACTGCTTTATCTATCGATTCTTCTTCCGCATATTTTCGCACTCTTTCTGTATACTCCGAATAGTCTCTTAAAGTTTTACACATCCCCATAAGTTCCTCATTATGTCCGGGATTAATATTAATCAGCACCGCTTCCAGATCTAGCGCATAGCGTTCTTCTTTACCCGCTTGGTTCCATACAAGTTAGCATCTTTTGTAAGGTCAGAATATAGATCAGATACATAAAACAAAAATCTCAACGGAAGATTCGGGCTATATGTAGATTGATGTTCATAAAGTGACAATCTGGAATCAATCAAAAATGAAATATCATTGTGCATAGACATGTAGATCGCATTTTGGCAAGCATTGAGATTTCAACTGATTTCTTTAGATAATGGATGCGCCATGCGCTTAGAATATAGAAATATAATGCTTTGCTTGGATTATAGCATATTTAGAGCATAATTTCTATTCTAATTTCTATAAACAAAAGTGGTGTAACCCTTCAAGGTTACACCACGACTCTTCTTTATTTACTTTTCAACAAGCAAGACGATAAGCCGGGTTATGTCGTTGAGTAATCATCTATCTAGCCCCACCGTTACCGGTGGGATCAAGCAACCTACCTAAGACGTGACGGGCCGCCACATTGTCTTTATCCGGTCTTGCTTCGGATGGGGTTTACATGTGCCCCTGCTGTTACCAGCAGGGCGGTAGTCTCTTACACTGCCCTTCCACCCTTACGTTTGCAATGAGCCACACGCCATGCTCGTAGCTCCAATCGCTCTGGTCTTTCCATGGCGCATGGCTCATTGCAAACGCGGTACATTTCTGTTGCACTGGCCTTGGAGTCGCCTCCACCGGACGTTATCCGGCATCCTGCCCTGTGAAGCCCGGACTTTCCTCACCTGCTGCCTTTCGGCGTCTGCAGCTGCGATTACTTGTCTTACTTGCTGAATAAGTGCGATTATATCATATTTTACAATCCTTCGTCAATGATCAGATCGTTGCCATCTGCAGCCGTTGTTGCCAATGTATCACATCGCTCATTTTGCGGATGACCATCATGACCTTTCACCCAGACAAAGGTTACTTGATGTGCTTCTTTGGCTTGAAGAAGCCGTTTCCACAAGTCTACATTCTTCACCGGCTCATTTTTTCCGCGTTTCCATCCTTTCTTCAGCCAGCCGTCGATCCAGTGCTGATTAAAGGCATCTACTACGTATTTTGAATCCGAGTAAAGCGTAACTTCGCAGGGTCTGTTTAAAGCTTCCAGCCCTGCGATTACTGCCATTAATTCCATTCGATTATTCGTCGTCTTCTTATATCCTTGTGAAAGTTCTTTTGTATGAAGCTCCCCTTTGGAATCCACATACTCCAATACTGTTCCATAGCCGCCCGGTCCGTCCGGATTCCCTCTTGCCGCTCCGTCTGTATAAATACTTACACGCATACTGCCTCTCCTAGACTTCCCCTTTAATCACTTCCACGCCATGTATGATTTCCGGAAGCAGATACTCCAAACACTCTTTTACCGCCCCTGCTTTTCCCGGAAGGTTCACGATCATCACATTATTTCTCACACCTGCTGCCGCACGATTTAACATAGAGCGTTTTGTCAATGTCATCATATGCGCACGCATTGCCTCCGGAATTCCACGGATCTCACGATCTACAACTTCTAATGTTGCTTCCGGTGTACAGTCACCCTGTGCGAGTCCTGCACCTCCTGTTGTCAGAATCAAGTCTGCCATCTGTCCGTCTGCCATACGCTGCATAATGGTAGACAACACCTTCTTATCCAGTGGCAGCGCTTTGGCAAATACAACCTGATGTTCCGCAGCCTCCACGATCTCGCGGATCACTTTTCCCGCTTTATCCTCTTCCTGCTCTCTGTATATTTCCGTATTTGCTGTAAGAATCGCAATTCTCATGATTATCGTACCTCCACTTATATCTTCTCTTATGCATATAGTAGAATTTTAACCCTTTTACACAAAATTTGCAATCCTTAAATTATAATACACACCATTCCGCCGTTACTGTCATTGACAATCTTCTGCATGGTATCCTGTAGTTTGACCTGGCTTTCATCACCGATCATAGCCATTTTATTTCTCATACCGTCCATAACCAGCTCTTCCACTGACTTTCCAAAAATATTGGTACTCCAGATACCGCCTTCGCTGTCTTTTCTGTCATGAATATAAGTGATCAGATCCTGCGCCTGCTGCTCGCTTCCTACGATTGGTGCAATCTCTGTCTCTATGTTAGCGCGGATCAGATGGATGGAAGGTGCTTCTGAATGAATTTTCACCCCATATTTCCCGCCCTGTTTGATGATTACCGGTTCTTCTAAGGTAATATCTTCTTTCTTAGGGCTTACCACTCCGTATCCACGCATTTTCACAGAAGCAAACGCATCTTTGACTCCGTCATATTCTGTCTTCATTCCAGACAATTCTTTCATTGCTTTGATTAGTCCGTACTGTCCGTCTATTTCCATGCCTGTCAGTTCACTTAACATTTCGTAATAATAACCGTCTTCAATCTGGATGGAGACTTTTACACATCCGGTATCCATTTCAACTGTTTCTACCTTCGCACGCTCTATATAGGGACTGTCCGCAGTCTTTAATTCTTTTACCGTATCTTTGATCTCTGAAAACTGTCCCATAATCCCTTTGATCTGTTCAATGAGATCTGTCTTAATCTTATGATCTCTGGGAAGCATTTCTACCCACTTAGGAACAAAAAACTGTATCTCGGATATTGGAAATTCAAAAAGAACTGCTTCTATAATTTTGAAAATGTCATCTTCCTTTAACTGCTCGCAATTGACCGGCATTGCTCTTACACCATATTTTTCTTCTATTTCTTCTGAAATACGCCTTGCCTCTTCTCCATATGGTTTCTTAGAATTTACCAGCACTACGAATGGTTTCCCAATGGACTGAAGCTCCCGGATCGTCTTCTCTTCCGGTTCTTCATACTGTCTTCTCTCAAGCTCCCCGATTGTTCCGTCTGTTGTCATTACGATTCCGATCGTCGCATGATCATGGATCACCTTCCTTGTCCCTACAGCTGCTGCCTTGGTAAATGGAATCTCGTGCTCAAACCACGGCGTTTTTACCATCCGCTCCTCATTTCCTTCCACATGTCCGACAGCCCCTTCTGCCATATACCCCACACAGTCAATCAGTCGAACCTTTACCGGAATATCACCCATAAGCTTTACTTTCGCCGCCTCTTTCGGAACGAATTTCGGTTCCGTTGTCATAATCGTACGTCCGGACGCTGATTGCGGCAGTTCGTCTTTCGTTCGCTCCCGATCATTTTCATCTTCCATATGAGGGAGTACCAGCACATCCATGAACCGTTTGATAAACGTAGACTTTCCCGTACGCACCGGTCCAACCACCCCTATGTAGATTTCTCCCTTTGTTCTTGCCTTTATATCACTGTACAATTGAAACGTATTCATTCTAAATACCCCCTTGTTCTGCTGATACCAGTTTATGTACACCCTGGGAGTTTTTAGAACCTTTTTTCTTCCTCTTAATCTTAAATTTCACTGTACAGAATTCTTGCGCCTCTTTTCAGTGCTTTTGTACACAGATAAATGCAGCTGTTCAGTTCTTCTAAAACTTCTTTTTTTCTTACGAGCACTCCTTCTTTCTGTTGATATTCCCTGCTGTTATTCCTCCGCGTCAGATAGAATTCTTCCGGTGAACACTGGAACAATTCTTCCCATCGCTTCATGATATGGAGAAATTTTTCTATCTCTCTTCGGTCTATCACAGAGAAACCACCTTCCGTAAAACCGGTGGTAAGCTTCTTTCCGTTCCATCTTGTATTTACCCACATAAGACTGTCCTTCATATATTGAAATAATAAATTGGACAAAAAAACTCTCTCTGTATCCAGCCACACATTTTCCTCTGGATTTTCTCTGGTGATCACAACTAATTGATGTGCAAGTGCCATTCCCTCTCCTCCTACTCCTCTTGAGACAAACAGACATCCAGAAGTGAATAGATCAGCTTCCGTTTTTCCTGACTGATCTTACCAATCCGTTTCGTATACTCTGACATCCTGATCTCATAACCGTGATCTACCACTCCGCAGAGAAGTTCGTCAGCAGACACCTCCAGAACATTGGCGATTTCAACAAAGGTCTCGAGGCGCGGTACTTTTTTCCCCCGCTCAATCATGCCTATGTACGACGCACTCAGATCCACCTTTTCTGCCAGTTCTTCCTGACACCATCCTTTCTCGATCCTTTTTCTGTGTATACGTTTTCCGATATCCTTCATCTCCATAAGCAGACCTCCATTGATTGTTCCAACTTACTTATAGTATAGAATTTCAAATTCGGTTATTACAGAAACTAATAGTACGTCACCCATACTACTGGTTATGTTTTTCCACGAAAATACGTGTCATTTCAACACAAAAAGACACCTTGCGAAACGCAAGGTGTCGATTTGTGACGTTTTCTATTTTCCCCACGGAAGAGCACAGTGCTCAGCTTTGCTGTCCCGTAACATTAATTCATCTACCGCTTCTTTTGGATCTTTTCCCTCAAACAGTACTTCATTTACCTTATCGACAATCGGAAGTGCTACACCGTATTTCTTGCCAAGCTTTGCCGCTGCCTTGGCAGAATATACACCTTCTACAACCATTTTTACTTCCGCCATTGCCTCTTCCATTGTTTTGCCCTGTCCCATCAGGTATCCGGCTTTGCGGTTACGACTGTGTACGCTGGCACAGGTTACGATCAGGTCTCCGATTCCGGTAAGACCGGTGAAGCTTTCAATCGCTCCCCCCATCTTCACTCCTAATCTTGCAATCTCTGCGATTCCTCTTGTAATTAATGCAGCCTTCGTATTATCTCCATAGCCCATACCATCTGCAATTCCTGCTGCAAGAGCAATGACATTCTTAAGCGCTCCGCCAAGCTCCATTCCCAGCATATCCGGACTGATGTAGACACGAAATACATGATTCATGAACATCTCCTGAAGATATCTTGCTGTCTCCTCTGTCTTTGCTCCGATGACAACTGCTGTCGGAAGTCCTCTTCCCACTTCTTCTGCGTGGCTTGGACCGGACAACACTGCAACATTAGCCTGTGGGATTTCTTCCTCTATCTGCTGGGAAAGAGTCATAAGTGTATCTTCCTCTATTCCCTTTGCCACATCTACAATGATCTGACCTTCCTTCACAAAAGGCTTCATGTTACGTGCAGTTCCTCTTGTAAATGCGGACGGTACTGCCAGCACGAGGAAATCTTTTTCCTTAATCGCTGTCTCCATGTCACTGGTAAATACCATATCTTCCGGAATTTTCACACCCGGCAGCTTACTTTTATGCTCCCGTTCTTTTGAAAGCATTTCCACCTCTTCTTCATTGATGGACCAGACAGTCACTTGATGCCCGTTGGAATGAAGAAGAAGCGCTAACGCTGTTCCCCAGCTCCCGGCTCCCATTACGCCTACATTTGCCATACTCTTACCTCCTGACTACTTTTCATTCTTATGTTTTCCGACACTTAATTTATTTTCCGTGCCGTTTAATAACCTCTTGATATTTGCTTTATGCTTATAAAAGGCAAGCAGCATTAAACATGCCGCCACCGCATACATCTCATACAAATACGCCGGCTCCATCTGAAACCTTCCGGTCTGTCCGCAGATTATGATCTCAACGAGGTATATAACTACAATCGCAAGAGAACCAAGAGACACGTAACGTGTCACCCCTACGATTCCCACAAACGCCACGAGACAGACAAGCACCATCGGAAGACTTAAGGTGCTGATGATAAGTCCAGCTGTCGCCGCAATTCCCTTTCCACCTTTGAATTTCATATAAAACGGAAAATTATGTCCGAGAATTACACCGGCACCTGTATACATCATAAGAAGCGGCCAGATCTCTGCCTGTGTTTTCCCATAGATGAAATACGTTGCTGCAACAGCAAGCACACACTTAAAGCAATCCCCCAGAAATGTAATTGCTCCTGCCTTCCATCCCATCGTGCGCAGTGCATTGGTAGTTCCTGCATTCCCGCTTCCTTCTTTTCTAATATCTACGTGCTGCGTCTTCCCATAGAGATACCCCGTCTGCAGCAATCCGAACAAATAACCGATCGCCACACATATGATGCGTTCCATACTACTGATCTTTCTCCTTTCTCTCCCGGATAAAGAACCGAAGAGATGTGCCTTTAAAGCCAAAGGCTTCACGAATCTTATTTTCCAAATATCTTGTATAGGAAAAATGCATCAATTCCTTGTCATTAACAAAAATCACGAATGTTGGCGGTTTTACCGACACCTGTGTAATATAATACAATTTCAGACGTTTTCCTTTATCAGACGGTGGCTGCTGCATCGCAACTGCCTCTGACATGATTTCATTTAACACTCCCGTTGCCACGCGAAGCGTCTGGTTGGCGATGACCATATCGATCATATCATAGAGCTTAGGAAGTCTCTGTCCGCTCTTTGCAGATACATACATGATCTCCGCATAAGGCATAAAGGACAACACTCTTCGCACTTCTTTTTCGTACTCTCTCATGGTCTTGTCATTTTTCTCAATGGCATCCCACTTGTTTACTACGACAATGATTCCCTTTCCTCTTTCGTGAGCGATTCCTGCAATCTTAGCGTCCTGCTCGGTAACACCTTCCACTGCATCGATCACGACAAGCACTACATCAGCTCTCTCTACTGCTGTTACAGTACGGATGATACTGTATCGTTCAATCTCTTCTTTGATCTTATTCTTTCTTCGAAGTCCGGCTGTATCGATAAACACGTATTCTCTTCCGTCGTGTACAATATCCGTATCAATGGCATCTCTCGTTGTTCCGGCCACATCAGAAACAATCACCCGGTCTTCTCCCAGAAGCTTGTTGATAATGGAAGATTTTCCTACATTCGGTTTTCCTACGATCGCAACTCTCGGACGTTCATCTTCCTCTTCTTCTCCACTTTGCTCCGGAAAATACTCCGCCACTGCATCCAGCATATCACCGATTCCCAGTCTGGAAGCTGCGGATACCGGATGCGGATCACCGATTCCAAGATTGTAGAATTCATACACATCCGGCATGAATTTCTCAAAGCTGTCCACTTTATTTACAACTAATACAATTGGTTTTCCCGAACGTCTGAGCATATCTGCCACCTTGGAGTCTGCGTCAACAAGCCCTTGTCTTACATCTGTGATAAATACGATCACATCTGCGGTATCAATGGCAATCTGTGCCTGCTCTCTCATCTGGGACAGAATCACATCCTTACTCTCCGGCTCGATACCTCCGGTATCTATGAGCGTAAATTCTTTATCCAGCCAGCTGGTATCTGCGTAAATCCGGTCTCTGGTCACTCCCGGAGTATCCTTTACGATGGAAATCTTCTCTCCAGCCAGCACATTAAAAAGTGTAGATTTTCCTACATTTGGCCTTCCTACAATGGCCACTACTGGTTTACTCATTCTAATTCTCCTATCCTAATACTGCGTCAATAAAATCTTGTCCGCTTGATTTTACAATATCCACCGGCACTTGTAAAGCATCTTTCACGTCCTGAAGCGTTACATCATCCAGAAAATCCTGCTCTTCAATCCGAAGCATATTGCATGGAAGTAACAATTTCTCTCCTAATGCCTTCCCCTTTAGCTGACCGATAAGATCCTGTCCGGTAATCAGACCGGATACCGTAATTAACTCCCCGAAGAAATCATTTCGTATTCCATAGACATGAATCTTACTTTTCGGATACTTCTCCATGATCCGATCCGCCATCCTCTGGATATAAGGATAAGCAAGGAATCCCGTCGCTATGGAGACTTCACGGTCTCTCTCGTCTCCATTTAAGCTTTCATATCCTTCTTCAAATTCATTCATAAGGAGGCGGAGCATTCCCACACCATTTTCCAGCTGCAAATATCCATCGTAACGCTCTTCTTCCGGAAGCTCTTCCTCTGCCAGAATATACCACTCATCTCCTCCGTGGATAAAGTGGATTCCGAATTCTTCGTATGCTTTCTTCTGCCATTTGTGGATAATGTGAAGAACCTCTTTGGCATCTTCTTTCGTAAATGGAAGAAGGGGATACAATCCGTCTCTGTATTTACTAAGTCCTACCGGCACAACCGATACGCTCTGAAGCTGCGGTGCATACTTCATCAGATCCCGAATGCTTCTCTCCAGCTCTTCTCCGTCGTTAATTCCTTTACAGAGTACGATCTGACCATTCATCGTAATGCCGCCCTCATACAGCCTGTCCACCTTCTTCAGCGCCTCTCCCGCAAAACGGTTGTGAAGCATCTTACACCGAAGTTCCGGATTCGTCGTCTGAAACGATACATTGATCGGCTCCAGATGATACCGGACAATCCGGTCAATATCGTGATCACTCATATTGGTAAGCGTCACATAATTCCCCTGAAGGAAAGAAAGTCTGGAATCATCATCTTTAAAATACAATGTTTCACGCATATCTTTTGGCATCTGATCGATAAAGCAGAAGATACATTTATTCCTGCAGGAACGGTACTCATCCATCAGTCCCTGTTCAAACTCAATCCCCAGATCTTCCTCGTATTCTTTCTCAATCTCCAGTTCCCACTGTTCTCCGTCCGGCTTCTCAATAAGAACGGTCAGATATTCCTCATTTGCAAAAAAATGATAATCAAAAACATCTTCGATCTCCTGATCATTGATCGCAAGAAGCTTGTCTCCTGCAGAAATCTCCAGTTCCTCTGCGATACTGCCCGGAAGAACATCTTTTATAATATGTGTATGTGTCATAAAAATCTATTTCCTCTCTTTGACTCAACTGCTGACTTGAATTGCACTTTGTGCAATTATTATACTCCGTGCGCAAAAAAGGAAGCGCTCGTTAGAGCATTTACTTTTCAAGCCGGAGATTGTCTGGTATAATCTGCCACACTTGTGGCAGCAAGTCATTTATGACTTGAATTGCACTTTGTGCAATTATTATACCCCACATCTTGAAATTAGTCCAACCTAAACATTGACCTTTTGCTATGATTAATGATATAAATAATTATATAGCATTTTAAAATAATAGTTTAGGAGATTGTTATGCCAAACATTAGATTAATGGAATCGGCGCTTCCGGTTGCGCCGCTGAAGATCGCAGCTTTAGACAGCTGTATCGATCTTGGAAAAAAGGTAAATGACTACATTGTAACATTCAGACAGGATTCACTTAAGAAATATCTGGATTCCCCATTATTTTCTACGTATAAACAGGACAACTATCTGATTGACTGTCAGTGTCCTCGTTTTGGAAGCGGAGAGGCAAAAGGAATCCTTGGTTCTTCTATCCGCGGAAAAGATTTATTTGTCATGGTTGACGTATGTAACCACAGTTTAACTTACACGGTTAACGGACATTTGAATCATATGTCACCGGATGATCATTATCAGGATCTTAAGCGTGTGATTTCTGCTGCTAACGGAAAGGCTCATCGTGTGAATGTGATCATGCCATTTCTCTATGAAAGCCGACAGCACAAACGTACAAAGAGAGAATCTCTGGACTGTGCTTTTGCCCTGCAGGAACTGGTCGATATGGGTGTCAGCAATATTATTACTTTTGACGCTCATGATCCACGTGTACAGAATTCTATCCCGCTTCACGGATTTGACAACTTCAATCCACCTTATCAGTTTATGAAGGCTCTCCTCCGCGCCGAGCCAAATCTTAAAGTGGACAAGGAACACCTTATGATCGTCAGTCCGGATGAGGGCGCTATGCACCGTGCAGTTTACTTCTCAAACGTTCTCGGTGTGAATATGGGTATGTTCTACAAACGCCGTGACTACTCTACCATCGTAAATGGAAAGAACCCGATCGTGGCTCACGAATTCCTCGGTGACGATATGCACGGTAAGAATGTAATTGTTATTGATGACATGATCTCTTCCGGTGAAAGTATGCTGGATGTTGCCAAAAAGATGAAAGACCGCGGAGCAGACCGTGTATTTGTCTGCACAACATTCGGACTTTTCACAGACGGTTTTGAGAAATTTGATGAATTTTATGCAAATGGTTACATTGACCGCGTGATCACAACAAACCTTACATATCTTCCGGCTGAAGCTTACGAAAAGCCGTATTTTGTTGTTGCTGATATGAGTAAATTCATTGCATTGATCATTGATTCCTTTAACCATGATATTACAATGAGTTCCGTTCTCAATCCAACAGACAAGATTCATCGTCTTCTGGAACGTTACAAAAACGCTTAACAATATAAGGACGAAAAAAAGGTGCCTGCAAAGTCATGGGATTGACTTTGCAGGCACTCTTTTGTTTGTCATACTCTCTGTACCGTTTATTTGATAACTTCCCTTAAGCTGCCGAACTATTTACGTGTCATATATGTTGTCAAAGCGGTGTCTTCTGTAAGTAATTCTTTTAATACAGAAACTAACTTTGCCATTACTTTTCCCTTCTTTCCTTCAATGATCTTCCATCCGTTAAAAGATTAACATTTTGTTTCACCTTTGTAAAGGGTAAAAATCAACAAAGATAGCATCTGTTTTTTGTCTATTATTTAACGCTTTGTTTCAGTGATTTAAAAATCTGTATATCTTCCTCCATTTTCCAAAGTAACTCCCTTGGCAGCGGCAAGCTCCGATACTGTAACAAGCTGATAACCTGCCTCTTGGAGCTTTGGTATTAATTGAAGTGCCGCATCAACGGATTCCGTATGGATATCGTGAAGGAGAATGATATCCCCGTCATCAACATTGTTCATTGTAGTCTCGATCGTCTTCTGGGCATTTCTCGTCTTCCAGTCCAGCGTATCAATGTTCCATAGGATCATCGGCATTCCAACCGTCGACTTCAAAGTATCACTGATTGCCCCGTACGGTGGCCGCATAACGGTTGCTCCCTCTCCTGCTATCTGGGCAATTCCGGCATTTGTCTTGCCAAGTTCATCTGTAATTCCCGCCACACTTGCCTTGGCAAGATTTTGATGACTGTACGAGTGGTTTCCAAGCTCACAGCCAATCTCTTTCATTTTTTTCACTACGTCCGGATAACTCGAAACCTTCTGACCCAACATGAAGAACGTAGCATGTGCATTGTATTTTTCAAGCTGCGCCAGCAATTCGCCGGTTCGTTTTCCCGGTCCATCATCGAAAGTAAGCGCCACCATCGGTTTCTTCGGATCAATACTACTCTCTTTTTTAGACACTAACTCACCCTTTTTATTAAACTCACATTCTGCCAACCCGACTTTCTGTTTACCGGTTGCCATCTTGCCGTCCGCCGTAAAATAATACGTCTTTCCTTTTATCTCCTGCCAGCCGATGAGGGCAGCGCCATTTTCACCCATGTAATATTTTCCATTATCATCCTTTTGCCAGCCGGTCTGCATAACACCTTTTTTGTCAAAGGCATATGTCCCACCGCCGATTTTATGAATTCCAACAGCTTTATTCCCATCCGCATCAAAATAATACGTCTTTCCTTTGGACACTACAAAATCTTCTGTCACATAGCTTCCGTCATATTTTTTGAATTTCTTTCCTTCCCACTGTCCGATCGGGTTCTGTACGACGATCTTGCCCGGTTTTAATGTAAGCTTTACTTTTCTCTTCCACTCACCGTCTAATTTTTTCTGAATCTCCTTATCAAATACAACCTCTGTTTTATAACTTCCTTCCGCTGTCGGATCTGCTTTCGTCTTGATGGTATAGCCCTTTCCGGCTTCCAGATCCTTAAAAAAGTCCTCAACTGTATACTTCTTCCTTTTATCTAAGACAATCTTCTTACTGTCCTTCTCCGATAATTTCACTCGAAGCTCCGGCAGTTCTTCCCCTTGTTTAATTGTAACGACCGACGCCGTAACCGTTGCTTTTGCAATATGATTTATGATTACAAAGGCAAGTGCGCCGACAGCTAAAATTAAAACTGCTGCCAAGGAAAGAATCAGAAGTCGTCTTTTTCTGTCTTGTCTTGTCTTTTCTTCTTTAATTTTTCCCATTGCACTTTATCTCCTCTATTGCGATGTCTCAGTATGCCTTATCATTATAACTTTGTTCGACATATTTCGCAATGAAGATAAATGTAAATAATTCTTAAGATTCATTTAAAAATGCGTCTAAGATATTACACGAATTCGTAATACTTCCTCTACGGTTCCAAGCTCTTTGATCACATTTTCAGAGACTGCAGAGTCAATATCGATCATGGTATATGCATATTTCCCTTTACTTTTGTTCGTCAGATCCGCAATATTCATATTGTCGTCTGCCAGAATCTTTGTAAACTGTCCGATCATATTCGGTACGTTGTGATGAAGAAGCAAAATTCTTGTATTATTTCCGCGAAGTCCCATATCACAGTCCGGATAATTGACGGAATTTTTAATATTTCCATTTTCCAGATAGTTTTTAATCTGACTTGCAGCCATAACTGCACAGTTGTCTTCCGACTCTTCTGTAGATGCTCCCAGATGTGGAATTACAATGGCTCCTTTGACACCTGCGATCTGAGGTGTCGGGAAGTCTGTCACATAATGCTTCACATGTCCGGATACAAGGGCATCGACCATTGCTTCTTCTTCTACTAACACATTTCTTGCAAAATTCAAAACAACAACACCTTTTTTCATAAGACCAAGCGCATCTTTATCGATCATGTTCTTCGTGGCATCTGTTGCAGGCACATGAATGGTAATATAATCACAATCTTTATATATTTCATCCACTGTCTTTGCATGACGGATACTGCGTGACAATCTCCATGCAGAATCTACAGAGATGTATGGATCGTATCCATAGACTTCCATTCCAAGATGCGTCGCTGCATTTGCCACCAGCACGCCGATAGCGCCAAGCCCGATCACTCCAAGCTTCTTTCCTTCCAGCTCGCAGCCGGCAAAAGCTTTTTTCGCTTTTTCTGCATCTTTGGCAATATTTCCGTCTTCCTCATTCTCCTGTACCCAGTTGATTCCACCGATGATATCGCGGGAAGCAAGAAGCATCCCTGCCAGAACCAGCTCTTTTACGCCGTTTGCGTTAGCCCCGGGCGTATTAAATACAACAATTCCTTCTTCCGCACATTTTTCAAGAGGAATATTATTTACTCCTGCTCCTGCTCTCGCAATTGCTTTCAGTTCTTTGGCAAACTCCATCTCTTTCATATTAGTGCTTCTGACGAGAATGGCATCTGCTTTTTCCGGTTCGCTCACCGGTACATACTCTTCTGTAAATGTTTCCAATCCCACCTGTGAGATTGGATTCAGGCAATGATATCGATACATAATTATAAATTCTCCTTCTCAAACTGCTTCATAAATTCCACTAAGGCTTCCACCCCTTCTATCGGCATGGCATTGTAAATACTTGCTCTCATTCCGCCTACACTTCGATGTCCCTTTAAGTTTTTAAATCCGGCTTTGTCTGCCTCTTTTACAAACTTGGCGTCCAGTTCCTGATCTCCTGTGACAAAAGGAACATTCATAAGAGAACGATCTTTTTTGGCAACTGTTCCGTGAAACATCTTGCTTTCGTCCAGATAATCATAGAGAAGCTTCGCTTTCTTCTCATTATATTCCTTCATTGCTGTAAGACCACCCTGTCTCTTCAGCCACTGAAAGACTTTTCCGCAAATATAAATACCATAAGCAGGCGGTGTGTTATAAAGTGATTTTGCATCCGCATGAGTCTTATATTTCATCATTGTCGGTGTTCCCGCAAGAGTATCCTCTGTAATGAGATCCTCCCGGATAATCGCGATCACCACGCCTGCAGGTCCGATATTTTTCTGTACTCCTCCGTAGATCACACCATATTTTGCCACATCTACAGGCTCAGACAGAAAGCAGGAAGATACGTCTGCTACAAGTGTCTTCCCCTTTGTATTCGGAAGTTCCTGAAATTTTGTTCCGTAAATCGTATTGTTCTCACAGATATACACATAATCGGCATCTTCGGAAACCGGAAGATCGCTGCAGTCCGGAATATAAGAGAACGTCTCGTCTTCTGACGATGCGATCACACGCACCTCTCCATATTTTTCCGCTTCTTTTGCTGCTTTCTTCGCCCACTGTCCGGTCACAATGTAATCCGCCTTCTGATTCTTCATCAGATTCATTGGAATCATGGCAAATTGCAGAGATGCACCTCCCTGTAAAAATAACACTTTATAATGATCCGGAATATTCATTAATTCGCGCAGATCTGCCTCTGCTGTATCGATAATCTCCTGGAAGGTCTGGGATCGGTGACTCATTTCCATTACTGACATGCCACTTCCTCTGTAATCCATCATCTCTTCTGCTGCCTCTCGTAACACCTCTTCCGGCAATACTGCCGGACCTGCTGAAAAATTATACACTCTTCCCATTTGCTGTCCCTCCATGTTTCTTCAAATTTTATTCTTTCTCTTTCCTATCTTATTCCCGCTGTTCTAAATCTTTCTCATCAAATACTTCATTGATGGCTGCGCCCGGCGCTACCATTGGCCAAACTTTATCGTCACATCCGATCTGACAATCGATCACGACCGGTTTTCCAAGTGCCAGTGCTTTTTTGAATCCTTCTGCAAATTCTTCCTTCGTTGTTACCTTGATTCCTTCTGCACCCATAGCTTCTGCCAGTTTCACAAAATCTACTGCGTCATTTAATACCGTTGCGGAATAACGCTGTCCGTAGAACAGATTCTGCCACTGGCGCACCATACCGAGTACGTGGTTATTGACAACCACCTGAATAACCGGAATCTGGTGCCGCACTGCGGTAGCGATCTCATTCATATTCATTCGGAAACATCCGTCTCCTGCAATATTTACGACAATCTTATCCGGTCTTCCCATTTTTGCACCGAGAGATGCACCAAGACCATAGCCCATCGTTCCAAGGCCACCGGATGTTAAAAGTGTTCTTGGTTTTGTATATTTATAATACTGAGCCGCCCACATCTGATGCTGTCCTACTTCTGTAGAAATGATAGCCTCTCCATTTGTCTGGCGATAAATTTCTTCTACAATATAAGGACCGGTCAGAATATCCTGATGATAAGTCAGTGGATATTTCTCCTTATATTCCATAATCTTCTGAACCCATTCTTCATGGGACTGCTGCTCTAACTGTTCATTGATCTTGTGAAGCACAACGTTCAGATCTCCGACTACTCCATCCGTGATCAGTACATTTTTATTCATTTCTGCAGCGTCAATGTCAAACTGCAAGATTTTTGCATTCTTTGCAAATTTCTTCGCATTTCCTGTCACGCGGTCACTGAATCTTGCGCCAAGTACGATGAGAAGATCACATTCGCTGACTCCGTAATTGGCTGTTTTGGTCCCGTGCATGCCAAGCATTCCTGTATATAATGGATCGGTTCCCGGAAATGCTCCTTTTCCCATCAGGGAATCGGTAACCGGCGCATCTACCTTCTTAACAAATGTTCTGATTTCTTCACTTGCACCGGAGAGCACAGCTCCGCCTCCGATGAAAACGTAAGGTTTTTTTGATTTTTTGATCATTTTGACTGCTTTTTCAATATCTTCTTCGCAGACATTCTCCGAAGGAACCACCGGCTGAATCTCTTTCTTCTGATACTCCGTCTTATTTGCTGTCACATCCTTAGGGATATCGATGAGCACCGGCGCCGGTCTTCCTGATTTTGCGATTACAAATGCTTTGCGGATGGTATCTGCCAGATCTTTAACATCCTTGACAATAAAATTGTGTTTGGTGATCGGCATTGTGATACCTGCAATATCTATTTCCTGGAAGCTGTCTTTTCCAAGGAGCGATACTCCTACATTACAAGTGATTGCAACGATCGGAATGGAGTCCATATAAGCGGTGGCAATTCCTGTCACCAGATTGGTAGCTCCCGGTCCGCTGGTAGCAAAGCAGACACCCACTTTCCCGGTTGCTCTTGCATAACCGTCTGCCGCATGAGATGCCCCCTGCTCATGGGATGTCAAAATATGGCGGATTTCTTCACTGTGCTTATATAATTCATCATATACATTTAAAATCGCACCGCCCGGATAACCGAATACGGTATCTACACCCTGCTCTTTCAAACATTCTATTACGATCTGTGCTCCTGTTAACTGCATATTTTTCCCTCTCTTGCTTCTTAATTCTTTGGTACTTCCAAGATTGCACCCCTGTTACCGGATGTCACCAGAGAAGCATATCTTGCCAGATATCCGGTCTTAACCTTTGGTTCTTTCGGTGTCCATGCCTGTCTTCTCTTTTCCAGTTCTTCATCTGAGACTGCTATTTCAAGCTTCAGATTCGGGATATCGATCTTAATAATATCTCCCTCTTCTACAAGAGCGATAGGACCTCCCACTGCTGCTTCCGGGGATACGTGACCAATGGAAGCACCTCTGGAGGCACCGCTGAATCGTCCATCTGTGATAAGCGCTACACTGGAGCCAAGTCCCATTCCTGCAATGGCAGAAGTCGGATTGAGCATTTCTCTCATACCCGGGCCTCCTTTTGGTCCTTCGTAGCGGATTACGACCACATCCCCTTCTTTGATCTGTCCGCCTTTAATCGCGGCAATTGCATCTTCTTCGCACTCAAACACTCTTGCCGGACCTTCATGCACTAACATTTCATCAACCACTGCGGAACGTTTTACAACGCTTCCATCCGGAGCAAGGTTTCCCTTTAATACTGCCAGACCTCCTGTTTTAGAATATGGATTTTCCACAGGACGGATGACTTCCGGATTCAGATTGACCGCGTCTTTGATATTTTCTCCCACCGTTTTTCCGGTAACTGTCATACATTCGGTGTGCAGAAGTCCCAGTTTATTTAACTCATTCATCACAGCGTATACGCCGCCAGCTTCGTTGAGATCTTCCATATGAGTCGGACCTGCCGGAGCCAGATGACAGAGATTTGGCGTACGTTCGCTGATTCCATTTGCAAAATCAATCTCAAAATCCATACCGATCTCGTGAGCGATCGCCGGAAGATGAAGCATGCTGTTTGTGGAACATCCAAGTGCCATATCTACAGTTAAGGCATTTAACATAGCCTTTTCTGTCATGATATCTCTCGGACAGATGTTTTTCTCCCACAGCTCCATGACTTTCATACCTGCATGCTTCGCCAGACGGATACGTTCAGAATAAACTGCCGGAATGGTACCATTTCCGCGAAGTCCCATTCCAAGCACCTCCGTCAGACAGTTCATACTGTTTGCGGTATACATACCGGAACAGGAACCGCAAGTCGGGCAGACTTTATTTTCAAATTCCACAAGTCCTTCGTCAGATAAAGTTCCTGCTGTATTTGCTCCCACAGCCTCGAAAATGCTGGAAAGGCTTCTCTTCTGACCGCCCACACGTCCTGCAAGCATCGGACCTCCACTCACAAAGATCGTCGGCACATTGATTCTTGCCGCCGCCATCAGAAGCCCCGGTACATTTTTATCACAGTTTGGCACCATCACGAGCGCATCAAACTGGTGTGCAAGTGCCATCGCTTCTGTAGAATCCGCAATCAGATCTCTCGTAACAAGAGAATATTTCATTCCGACGTGCCCCATTGCAATTCCATCGCACACCGCAATTGCCGGGAATACAATTGGCGTTCCCCCCGCCATTGCAACACCTTGTTTCACTGCATTTACGATCTTATCCAGATTCATATGACCCGGAACAATCTCATTATACGAACTGACAATACCGACCAGCGGTCTGTCCATCTCCTCCTGCGTAAGACCAAGCGCATTCATCAAAGAACGATGCGGCGCCTGCTGTTTTCCTTTTGTAACTGTATCACTTCTCATTATTCTACCTCCTGGGGACGTAGACTTTTTAAACTTTGCTACGTCCCAAATTACATTTTGCTACGTCCTAAATTGCTTTTTGACCTGTCCTAAATTGATTTTGCGATGAGGTCGCCCATTTCTTTTGTGCCGACCTGCTTCTTTCCTTCAGACATGATGTCTATGGTTCGATATCCTTCTTTTAATACGTGTTCGACTGCTGCCTCGATGGCATCTGCTTCTTGATCGAGATCGAAGCTGAAGCGGAGCATCATTGCTGCAGACAGGATGGTTGCGATCGGGTTGGCTATGCCTTTGCCTGCGATATCCGGTGCGGAACCGCCGCTTGGCTCGTAGAGCCCGAATTTTGTCTCGTTTAAGCTTGCGCTTGCCAGCATTCCGATGGAACCGGTCACCATGCTCGCTTCGTCGGATAAAATATCTCCGAACATGTTCTCGGTGAGAACAACGTCAAATTGTTTTGGATCTTTTACTAACTGCATGGCACAGTTATCGACCAGCATATGCTCCAGCTGAACTTCCGGATAATCTGCCGCCACTTCCTCCACTACTTTTCTCCAGAGTCTGGAGGAATCAAGCACATTTGCCTTGTCTACGCTCGTCACTTTCTTTCTGCGCTTCATGGCGATATCAAATCCACGCTTTGCTATCCTTCTGATTTCCTGTTCGTTATATGTAAGGGAATCGTAAGCCGTCAATACCCCATTCTCTTCCACGGTCTTCCGCTCTCCAAAATACAATCCGCCGGTCAGTTCGCGCATGATCATCAGATCAAATCCGCCTTCTGTGATCTCTTCCTTCAGCGGACAGGCACCTTTTAATTCATCATACAAAATTGCCGGTCTTAAATTGGCAAATAGATTCAACGCCTTCCGGATTCCAAGAAGCCCTGCCTCCGGACGCTTCGATGGTTCCAGCTGATACCACGGTGATGTCTTTGCGTCACCGCCGATCGACCCCATCAACACAGCGTCACACTGTTTTGCCTGCTCGACAGTCTCCTCTGTAAGCGGGACTCCGTGTACATCAATGGACGCCCCTCCAAGCAGCAGCTGTGTATACTTACAGGAATGTCCATAGACTTCTGCAACTTTATCCAATACCTTCATTGCCTCCGTCACGATCTCCGGCCCGATACCGTCCCCTTTGATGACTCCTATATTTAACTGCATATTCTCTCATCCTTCCTGTATAAAATAAAGTATAGAACTTATAATATCTTATTTTAATGGATGTTTCAAGACTTTAGTACATTAAAAAATTAATCTGTTAACATTTCTCTTCTTACATCCTGTTTTTCTTTTGGAAATTGTGGAAATCACACACAAGTAATACAAACAAAGCAGGCGCTTCTGTCACCGGAAGCCCCTGCTTTGTTTGCTTATTTTAAATTGTCTGGTCCAAATCCAAGCGGCAGCAATTCTTTTAATGAATAACATCTGTATTCTTTGCTGCTCTTTGCCAGCACCACAGCAAAAGATTCCGGATCGCAAAATTCCATCATCACCTGCCGGCACACTCCGCACGGAGCGCAAAAATCATGCTCTCCGTTCACATTTTCATTTACAATGCAGATTGCACGAAACTCTCGCTTTCCCTCGCTGACCGCCTTAAAAAATGCAGTGCGCTCGGCACAGTTGGTCGGTGTATACGCTGCATTTTCAATGTTGCAGCCGGTATAATAGTCTCCGTCAGACGTAAGAAGACAGGCTCCCACTCGAAACCCGGAATAGGGAGAATAAGACATTTCCATCGCCTTCATTGCTTTCTCCACCAGCTCTTCTACCGGAAGTGTTTCTTCATATTTTTTTACGCTCATACTGCTCACCTGCCTTCTCTACTGCTTGATTTGGATATTTCTATAATTCTTCTACAATTCTTTTGCGATCTTCACAATACGGCTTGTCCCTAACGATCGGCGCCAAGCTCCAGAAAGCGCTCGGCATCGGCAAGAGAGGAGATTCCTCCCGCCGCTTTGATCTTCACATCTTCGCCGACATAACGGGCAAATAATTCCACATCTTGGGAGGTCGCTCCTGCTTTGGAAAATCCGGTAGATGTCTTAATATAATCTGCCCCTGCCGCAGTCACTGCCCGGCACATACCAATCTTCTCTTCTTCGGTGAGAAGGCAGGTCTCAATGATAACTTTCAGGATCTTATCTCCCACGGCCTCCTTGATCTTTCGAATCTCTTCTTCCACAAGATCAAACCGGTTGTCTTTGACCCACCCAAGATTAATTACCATATCCACTTCATCCGCACCGTTATCCACTGCATCTTTTGCCTCGAATACAGACAGAAGCTGTTTCATACTTAAGCGCATCCTCGCACAGCGCTTTCACTTCCTCCCATGAAGCAGTCTGAGCAAGTAATGTGTGATCCACCCGATGCAAGATTTCTTTCAATTCCATAATACGCTCCCTCTCACTGGCATATAGCCCTTTCTCTTCTATTCTGATACCTTCTATAACAATGTCTTCCCGCTTTCGCGATCTTCACGGATCAAGGAACGAATTGCCTCAATTGCGGTCCGGATCGGCGCATCCGTATCGTGCACAACCGGATTGGGCAGTCCCTGTTTCGCCCGCTCCTGATTCGCCATCACAAGCAGCACGGTACCTGTTCGAACCCGAAGGGTACTTCCCACAATAAAAATTGCCGCAGATTCCATCTCCGATGCAAGACATCCGCACTTGATCCACGCATCCCATTTATTCATAAGCTCGTAGCCCACAGGCATACTCATCGGATCATGCTGACCATAAAAAGCATCCTTACACTGTACCACTCCTGTGTGACACGGGAAATTAAGTTTCCCGGCTGCTTTTACAAGGGCATTGGTTACTGTAAGATCCGGCACCGCCGGATATTCAATAGGCGCATACTCTTTGCTTGTTCCTTCCATGCGAATAGCTCCGGTTGCAACCACCAGATCTCCACTCTTTACATCGAGTGCCATTCCTCCGCTTGTTCCCACACGGATAAAAGTATCTGCGCCCACTCTTTTCAATTCTTCCATGGCAATCGATGCGGACGGACCTCCGATTCCCGTAGAAGTGACGCTCACTTTCTCCCCGTCAAGATAACCGGTATATGTGACATATTCCCGATTATCTGCGATCAGCTTTGGTTCTTCAAAATAAGCAGCAATCTTCTCACAGCGCTTCGGATCTCCCGGCAGGATCACATAGCGTCCCACCTCTCCTTTTGCCACCTGAATATGATATTGCCTCTCCTGATCTTCTGAATAATTGATCATAACCAAGCCCCCTTTTCTATGATTTTCTCATCTTCAAGAATACTTTCCTGATGATTTTAACTTCTTAACAGCCCAGTCTTCGTTTGGCGTTCTCAACCCGCTCTTTGGTCGGCGGCTCCACACCGGCAAGAGGATATTCCATGCCAAGCTCTTTCCACTTATATTCGCCCAGCGTATGATAAGGAAGAACCTCTACCCGCTCCACATTCTTCAATGTCTTGATAAATGTACTCAGACGGTCAAGATACTCGTCCTTATCGCTTCCCCCCGGGACAAGTACGTGGCGAATCCAAACCGGCTTATGAATCTCAGATAAATATTGTGCTAATTCCAGAATATTCTTTCCGGTACATCCTGTCAATATCTGATGCTGTTCTTCATCGATCTGTTTTAAGTCTAAAAGAATCAGATCTGTGTATTCCATTAATTTCTGAAATTTGGAAAAGAATGGTTCCTGCTTCGTAAATGGTTGTCCGCTTGTGTCAATGACTGTATGGATTCCTTTCTCTTTCGCTTTTTCAAAAAGCTCCAATAAGAAATCAATCTGCAAAAGCGGTTCTCCCCCACTTACGGTAATACCGCCCTCACTTCCCCAGTAAGAGCGGTATTTCAATGCTTTCGCAATCAGTTCATCTGCCGTATACGGCGTCCCCGACTGCATGTTCCAAGTGTCAGGATTGTGACAGAACTGGCAGCGCATAGCGCATCCAGAAGTAAAGATCACAAATCTTACACCCGGTCCATCTACGGAACCAAAACTTTCCAAAGAATGAATATATCCCTTTGTCATAGTTTTGCTCCTTCTTTTCTGTTTTTATTACATTTCTTATTACATTTCTTTGTGACATGTTCTTGCAATTACGTCCATCTGCTGTTCCTTTGTCAGGTCGATGAATTTTACTGCATAACCGGATACACGGATTGTAAAGTTTGCGTACTCTGGTTTCTCCGGATGCTCCATAGCATCAATGAGCTTCTCTGTACCGAATACATTAACGTTCAGGTGGTGTGCTCCCTGATGGAAGTAACCATCCAGTACGTGTACCAGATTTTCTGTACGCTCTTCATCACTATGACCAAGCGCTTCCGGGCTGATTGTCTGTGTATTAGAGATTCCATCAAGAGCAAGCTCATATGGAAGCTTAGCCACAGAGTTCAGAGATGCAAGGAGACCGTTCTTCTCTGCTCCGTAAGATGGGTTTGCACCCGGTGCCAGAGGTTCTCCTGCTTTTCTTCCATCCGGAAGAGTACCTGTTGCCTTACCGTATACTACGTTAGATGTGATTGTAAGGATTGATGTTGTAGGCTCAGAGTTTCTGTAAGTATGGCACTTATTTAATTTGTGCATAAATGTCTTAAGAAGCCAGATTGCCAGTTCATCTGCACGGTCATCATCATTTCCGTATCTTGGGAAATCACCCTCGATCTCGAAATCAACTGCGATTCCGTTCTCATCACGCACTGGTTTCACCTTAGCGTATTTGATTGCACACAGAGAGTCGATCACATGAGAGAATCCTGCAATACCTGTTGCAAATGTACGTCTTACATCTGTATCAATAAGAGCCATCTCTGCTGCTTCGTAGTAATATTTATCATGCATATAGTGGATCATGTTCAAGGTATCTACATATAACTTAGATAACCAGTCCATCATCTCATCGTAACGCTCCATCACTTCATCATAGTCAAGATACTCAGAAGTGATCGGTCTGTAAGCCGGTCCTACCTGCACGCCGGTCTTTTCATCTACACCACCGTTGATTGCGTAGAGCAGACATTTCGCAAGGTTTGCACGTGCACCAAAGAACTGGATTTCTTTTCCTGTCTGTGTTGCAGATACACAGCAGCAGATAGAATAATCGTCACCCCATACCGGACGCATCACATCATCATTTTCATACTGGATAGAGCTTGTCTTTACAGAAATGAAAGATGCGTACTTCTTGAAGTTCTCCGGAAGTCTCTCAGAATATAATACTGTGAGGTTTGGTTCCGGTGACGGTCCCATGTTCTCCAATGTATGGAGGAAACGGAAGTCTGTCTTAGTTACCATAGAACGTCCATCCTGTCCAAGACCTGCAACCTCTAAGGTAGCCCATACCGGGTCACCGGAGAACAGTTCATTGTAAGATGGGATTCTTGCGAATTTTACCATACGGAATTTCATAACCATATGGTCAATGAGTTCCTGAGCCTCAGCCTCTGTGATCGCACCGTTCTCTAAGTCTCTCTGGATATAAACATCAAGGAATGTAGAGATACGTCCTACACTCATTGCTGCTCCGTTCTGTGTCTTGATGGCAGCAAGATATCCGAAATACAGCCACTGTGCTGCTTCGCGGGCGTTCTTCGCCGGTTTTGAAATATCAAAGCCATAGATCTCAGCCATTTCTTTCATTCCATTTAATGCACGGATCTGATCTGCGATCTCCTCACGAAGACGGAAATCTGTTCCTTTCATACCGTGTCTTGCATATCTTTCGAAGTCATACTGCTTCTTCTCGATCAGGAAGTCGATTCCGTAAAGAGCAACACGTCTGTAGTCGCCCACAATACGTCCTCTTCCGTATGTGTCCGGAAGACCTGTGATGATCTTATTGTGACGGGCTTTTTTCATCTCTGGAGTGTAGATGTCAAATACACCCTGGTTGTGTGTTTTATGATATTTTGTAAAGATCTCGTGAAGCTTCTCGCTTGGCTGGTATCCATAAGTTGTACAAGCCTTTTCTGCCATGTTGATACCGCCGTATGGCATAAATGCTCTCTTAAGAGGTTTGTCTGTCTGAAGACCTACAACTGCTTCCAGATCTTTCATCTCTTCGCTGATATATCCCGGCCCATATGCAGTAAGTCCGGATACAACCTCTGTCTCCATATCAAGAACGCCGCCTTTTGCACGCTCCTCTTTCTGAAGTTCCTGTAATTTGCCCCATAATTTATCGGTAGCCTCTGTTGGATCTGCTAAAAACGCTTCATCTCCATCATATTCTGTATAGTTATCCTGAATGAAACTGCGGACATCCACAGAATTTCTCCAGTCTCTCCCCTTAAAACCTTCCCATTGCTCAAAATATGGCATGATCTTTATCTCCTTTCACTATATGTAGTATGTTATTTTTTAGACAGGCATAGTATATCATCCTTTTTATAAAATAGCAATACATTTTTTGATAACCATTATCATTTAAGCTCATGTATGTGATTTTATACAAAAAACTGCCGTCTCATTTCTGAAACGACAGTTCTCTCTTATCTTTTCTTATTTTTCTGCAAATTCTTATTCTGCAGAAGCTTTTTCTACCTGTGCAACTGCTGCCTTCTGCATGGGAATACGACAGTTCTTGTTGCTTCCAAACTCTACAATGATATCAGAATCACTGATGTCAATGATGACTCCGTAGAAACCGCTTGTTGTAAGAACGGTATCTCCTACTTCCATATCAGCGATCATTGACTGTACTCTCTTCTGCTCTTTCTTCTGTGGTCTGATGAAAATGAACCAGAAACCTCCGAAGATCAATGCATATACGACTAAGAGTGGTATCCAGGTGCCTCCTGCACTCTGTGCTGCTAATGTCCACATAACTAATTCCTCCTAATTATCTTTAAGCGCTATTGCTATCATACACAATAATGCAATATTCATCAAGTGATTTCCTTGATTTTCATAAAAATTTCACTATTTCTTCGCAGCCATTCCCGCAAGTTTTGCTTCTTTGTATTCCTTGTAACATCCTTGATCAATAGCATCTCTGATCTCTTCCATCATTGTATTGTAGAAATACAGGTTGTGAAGAACACACAGCCTCATACCAAGCATTTCTTTTGCTTTTAACAGATGTCTGATGTATGCTCTGGAATACGTCCGGCATGCCGGGCACTGACATCCCTCTTCGATCGGGCGGTCATCCAGCTCATATTTCGCATTGAACAGATTCAATTTTCCTGCGTTTGTATATACATGACCATGACGTCCGTTTCTGCTTGGATATACACAGTCGAAGAAATCAACTCCCCGGTCTACCGCTTCCAATATATTTGCCGGCGTTCCGACTCCCATAAGATAGGTCGGCTTATTCTTCGGAAGATGCGGCACCACTGCATCCAGAATACGATACATTTCCTCATGGGATTCTCCCACTGCCAGTCCTCCTACCGCATAACCGTCCAGATCAAGCTTGCTGATTTCCTGCGCGTGTCGGATACGGATATCCTCATAGATACCGCCCTGATTAATTCCGAAGAGCATCTGCTTCTTGTTGATCGTATCCGGAAGACTGTTCAATCTGTCCATCTCTGCCTTACAGCGGGCAAGCCATCTTGTGGTTCGGTCTACGGAACGTTCCATATAATCGCGGTCAGCCACACTGGACGGACATTCATCAAATGCCATGGCGATGGTGGATGCAAGATTTGACTGGATCTGCATACTTTCCTCCGGTCCCATGAAAATTTTCTTTCCATCAATGTGAGAATTAAAATATACGCCCTCTTCCTTGATCTTACGAAGCCCTGCCAGCGAAAACACCTGAAATCCGCCGGAATCAGTGAGAATCGGTTTATCCCACGCCATGAATTTGTGAAGACCACCGAGCTTCTTAATCACATCATCCCCCGGTCTTACATGAAGATGATACGTATTCGAAAGTTCTACCTGTGTCTTAATCTGTCTCAGATCATCAGTGGAAACAGCGCCCTTGATCGCTGCAACTGTTCCTACATTCATAAATACCGGTGTCTCAATCACACCGTGTACTGTGTGCAGTCTTCCCCTCTTGGCTAGACCATCTTGTTTTAATAATTCATACATATATTTTCACCTTATCATTTATCGTATTAATAATGACATATAACCGGTGTCCCATCGGAAATCAAATTATACATCTCTTTTGCTTTTTGTGTCGGCATATTGATACACCCGTGAGAGCCATGACTCTTATATCTGCTTCCTCCAAAGGAAGACTGCCACGGTGCATCATGGAAGCCGATTCCTCCATTGAACGGCATCCAGTATGCAACCGGAGACTCATAGCTATACGTGCCATCCGGACGCTTCTCTCCGCGAAGCACTGCATTTCTCGCCTTATAGGTCAGTGTATAGGTTCCCTGCGGTGTCGCATTTCCTCTGTTCGGATTACCGGTTACCACGTCCGAACTTAACACAACCTGTCCATCTTTAATAAAATAAGCTTTCTGATTGCTGAGATCCACCTCTGCATATGTGCTTCCCACATCCATTGCTCCGTGGCTTGCCGCTCTGCTGGAATATGCCGGTTCTCTCGTCACTTTTTCCGCATTCTGGATATTGGCAATCAGAAGATTATATTCTTCTTCCTGATTGATCCGCCATCCATAACTTCCACCTTCTACGGTCACGGTATTTCCTGTAGCAGTTGTGAATTGTCTCGGTTTCCCTTTCGTGTTATATTTCTCAGCAAGGCTGCTGATATATGTCTTTACCGCTTCCTCATTGAATGTCACTTCCATGTTGTCATTTACCGTAATCCACTGTGCGATCACTGCAGAGTTGACAACTTCCGTATTTGGGTTAAAGTCGTACGTGATCTCAGCGCCAAGATAACTGTTCATGCTCTCCGCAGCTTTTACTACTTCTTCAGAATCTGATACGAACTTAGGCAGAATATAACAACCACTTTCTAAAAGGTCAAGCTCCGGCTGAAAACCATCCAGCGATTTCTTAATCTCTTCGGTAAACTTCTCTGTGTTAATCTGCGTACCGATCACTTCCGGCACAACCTCAAACTGCGTCTCCTTAAATTCCGGATGCGCATTCACAGATGCGGTCTGGTTTTCTGCCTTCATGCACTGAAGTGCTGAAATTACTTCCGAAAGCTTTGTCTCATCATATTTCACACCTACTGCCGCCTCAATCTCCGGGTGATCCCACAGGCTTGTGATCCACAGAAAATTATTCTGCTTCTTAACATATTTCTTCAATTCATCCCCCGGCACATAAGTAAGTGAGATATTCTGTCCATCAATCTTTTCAACATCTCCGTCCGATTCTTTCAGTGTCAGCACATAGTCAGCCACCTGCTGTTCCATGTACTTTTCCACCTCAGCTACATTCTTCATAGAAAAATCTGTACCGTTGATTTTCGTATAAAACATAAAATGACTGCCAAAATAGAGGGCAATTCCTACATAAGCAACAATCAGCACACCAAAAATACTGCCAAGAATAATTGCCAGTTTCTTTCTGAACTTATGCTTGCGGTATGCACGCTCGGCTTCTGTCTCCTCCTCAGGCTCCTCAAATTCCTGTTCTTCTTCAAACTCTTCTGATTCTTCTTCAAGTTCTCGTTCAAATTCCTCACCCAATTCAGAATGCTCTTCCTCTTTATCCAAATTGTCGAGATCTTCATAAATAGACTTCATTGTTTCTTCTACAATCTCATCTGCTCTCTTATCCTTATTACTCATGAATTTTCTCCTTTTCTTACACGCTACCATTATAATATGGAGCAAATAAAAAGTACAGTCTTAAATTGTCGAATTTTCTGCTTCAAAAGTCCCCTCGTTCAGTATATAATAAAAAACAAATTATGATTTTAAAAGGAGATACATTCATGGCAGGTTCAACTTACGGAACAAATTTCACCATTACAACATGGGGAGAGTCTCACGGTGCTGCTATCGGCGTCGTTGTCGATGGTTGTCCGGCAGGTCTTTCCCTTACGGAAGAAGACATCCAGTCCTTTTTGGACCGCAGAAAACCGGGGCAGGGAAAATTCACCACCGCCCGAAAGGAAGCTGACAAAGCCCGCATCCTCTCTGGTGTCTTTGAAGGCAGAACAACCGGAACTCCGATTTCAATTCTCATCCCAAACGAAGATCAGCGTTCCCATGATTATGGAAATATCAAAGACTGCTATCGTCCGGGACATGCAGACTATACCTTTGATACCAAATATGGTTTCCGCGATTATCGGGGCGGAGGGCGCTCTTCCGGAAGAGAAACGATCGGACGCGTCGCTGCCGGGGCTGTTGCTTCCAAGATCCTTGCAGAGCTTGGCATTCACCTCCAAGCGTACACCTGCGCAATCGGAGATATCAAAATTCCGGCTTCTGAATATCGTCTGGAAGAAATATCAGAAAATGCTCTGTATATGCCGGGCAATGCCTATGCCGCAAAGGCCGCTTCTTACTTAGAGCAACGCATGAAAGCGTGCGATTCTTCCGGGGGAATCATTGAATGTCGAATCGACGGTATGCCTGTAGGCATCGGAGAACCTGTTTTTCATAAATTAGACGCCATGCTTGCCGGCGCGATCATGTCCATCGGAGCCGTTAAAGGAGTTGAGATTGGTGACGGTTTTCTTGCAGCCGGTTCCTGCGGCAGCAAAAATAACGATCCTTTCTATATGAAAGATGGAAAGCCCGCCAAGGGGACAAACCACTCCGGCGGTATCTTGGGCGGCATGAGCGATGGAAGTACCATTCTTCTAAGAGCGGCAATTAAGCCAACACCTTCCATTGCCCAGGAACAAAAAACAATCACCCGCGACGGTGATGAAACTACCATCACCATTCACGGGCGACACGATCCTGTTATTGTCCCAAGAGCTGTAGTTGTGGTAGAATCTATGGCTGCGATTACGATCTTAGATCTGCTTATTCATAATATGTCCGCAAAATTGGATAATATGAGAGATTTCTACCTTTCTGATCATTAAATATGGAAACAACCACCGCCGATAAATTCACGCAGCAGTGAATTTGTCGGCACATTTTCGCTTCCGATTCCCACAAAATAATCCAAAAACTTCAACAGCCTTTTGGCTTCCATATATTCCGGTGCTTCCCGGTCAATACCGAAAAGCAGCGCCTCTACATAAGGCTTTAACACTGCCAGTTCATAAATAAGCGCCGAATTAAACATCACATCTGCCTGCTCCTGATACGGGAAAATGTTGCGTTCTTCTCCTCTTCTCACAGACGGCCACATGCGAATGGTTCGTTCTGCCGATGATCCTCTCGTCCTTGCATCCCGCACAATCCTGCGAAGAAGTCTTCCGTCTGTCGTCGGAATCCGGTTATGCTCGTCAATGTTAAGCTGCGTCAGCGCACTGATATAGATCTTGAATTTATTTTCATCCTGCAGATGTTCCGTAAGCTTCGGGTTCAGACAATGAATTCCTTCTATAACAAGTACATCATTTTCTCCAAGCTTCTTTGTCTCCTTTCCATATTCCTTATGACCGGTGACAAAGTTAAACGTCGGGATCACAACTTCTTTCCCATCCAGAAGATCCTGAAGCTGACGGTTAAACAATTCTCTGTCCACCGCCTCCAGGCATTCATAATCGTAATTTCCTTTCTCGTCCTTCGGATTTTCTTCCCGCTCTACGAAATAATTATCTACAGCGATAGGATGCGGCACCAGACCGTTGGCACGAAGCTGGATAGACAATCGGTGGGAAAATGTTGTCTTCCCGGAAGAGGACGGTCCTGCGATCAGGACAAATTTAATCTTTGGATTCGATGCGATCGTTGCCGCGATCTCGGCAATCTTCTTCTCCTGAAGCGCTTCCTGCACAAGCACCGTCTCCATCATATCCCCTTTTGTGATCTTATCATTGAGCGCGCCTACCGTTTCGATTCCCTGCATATCTCCCCATTTTGTAGACTCCTTAAGCACCTGAAAGAGCTTATTCTGAGGTTCAAACGGAGGTACTATTTCCGGTACAGAGCGTTCCGGCATCTGAATCACAAATCCATCGTCGTATTTGTATAATTTAAAATATTTCAGATATCCCGCACTTGGCACCATATACCCATAATAATAGTCTTCAAATTCATTCATACTGTATATGTTGACTTTGGATACTCTTCGATAAGTAAATAATTTCTCCTTATCATACATTCCGTGCTGTCTGAATGATGCAATCGCATCGTCTGTATTTACGGATTTCTTCGATATCTCAAGATCCATGTCTACAATCTCGCGCATTCGGCTTTCTACATGGTCGAGAAATTCCTGCGTAAGTTCCATGTCTCCGTCAATGGTACAGTAATAACCCTTGCTCACGGAATAGTGGATACGCACCTTTTTGATCTTTTCATGGTGCGCCACATCATAGATGGCTTTCACAAGCAGAAGACTCATACTTCGTTTGTAAGTCTTATGCCCCATATCTCCTGCTGTTGTCTCAAAATCCAGCACACAGTCCATCTTCACCGTCTTATGAAGTTCCTGAAGCTTTCCATTTATGATCACAAGAACAATGTCGTGGTCATAAAACTTCTGATATTCACGTGCAATCTCTCCATAAGTCGTTCCCTCTTCGTAGGTACGGATCTCTTCTCCGATTTTCACTTGATACGTTAACTTATCCATACTCACCGCCCCTTTTCTTTTACAATATGATAAATGGATGGCTGATCGGCGCCCCGATCACTTCCATTTCCTGAAAATGTTGTATGAGATATTGTTTCATATCTTCAATAAAAATATGCTCCACGCCATAATGACCGGCATCAATGATCGAAAGCCCCTGAGCAGCTGCATCAATTCCTTCATGATGACCAATGTCCCCTGTGACCAGAACATCCGCCCCCTTCTCAACAGACACTCCGATCACACTTTTTCCGGAGCCAGGACAGATGGCAACACGACGGACTCCCCGGGACAAGTCGCCAAACACCTTCACATGCTCCAGTCGGAAAGCTTTCTTTACTTGTTCACAGCACGCTTCCAGAGTCATTTCCTTCGGAAAGTTTCCAATCCTTCCGATTCCCTCTTCCTCTTCTGTGATTTCCAGAACTTCTGTATCACGAAGGCTTAACATTTTCCCCGACAGACTTGCCATTCCAAGCACATCATAATTCGTATGCATGGCATAGTAGGAAATATCCTGCCTGATCAATTTCAAAAGTCTTCTTCCTATAAAATCTTCGTTGGTGATCTTCATTCTCCCGCCGAAAATCAGAGGATGATGTGTGATGAGCATATCTGCTTTGCATGCGCAGGCAGCTTCAATCACTTCATCTGTAGCATCTACAGCCACATAGATCTTCTTTACCTCTTTGTCGTCTCTCCCTGCGAGAAGTCCTACATTATCCCATGGAAGTGCATAGCTTCTCGAATAATCCTGCTCCAGTACCTCTATGATCTCTTTACACTGCATCCGCCTCTCTCCTTACCTGCCTTTTTCATCTGCTGTTTGTTCGTTTATCAATGCTCTTCGAATACCTTCCAGGCCTGTCTCGTAAGCTTCATTTCATCTCTGACTTCTTTTTCTCTCTGTCTTGCACTCACACTTTCGGTTCTTGCCTCCAGCTGTCTTAAGATACTCTCCTGAATGCTGATTTCCCTTAAGAGATATTTATGAAGCACAGGATGTCTTTTTTCCAGAAGTTTTTTCCCGTAAATGTATTCATACATTTCATACGTTTCCGGCTCTCCGTGAACAACACGCATGATCGGATAGAATTTTCCATCCTCTTCCACCATGTCTTCCTCTTCAATGACAAGACCGTGTTCACACAGGTATTTACGCACCTTCCAGATCTCGGACTGGGGCTGGAGTATGCAGGCTTTCAGAGAATCTACGACCTTTTTTCCCTCTGTCAGGATCTTAATGACAAGTGCGCCTCCCATGCCGGCGGCAATCATCGTATCCACTTCCCCCGGCGTTACTTTGCAAAGCCCGTCCGACAGTCTCGTCTCAATCTGTCCTTTCAGTCCGTTTCCTACAATGTGCAGTCTTGCACGCTCCAAAGGCCCTTTGTTAATATCCAGTGCAATCACCTTCGAAGCAATTCCTTCTTTCATAAGATAAATCGGTATGTAACCGTGATCGGTTCCAATATCTGCAACAGAGGCGCCCTCTGTCACAAGACTTGCAACCGCATAAAGTCTCTTTGATAGTTCCATAGGCGCCTCTTTCTTAATCCAAATAATCTCTTAATTTTCTGCTGCGGCTCGGATGGCGGAGCTTGCGCAGCGCTTTTGCTTCAATCTGACGAATACGCTCACGGGTAACATCAAATTCTTTTCCTACTTCTTCCAGTGTTCTTGCTCGTCCATCATTCATACCGAAACGGAGTCTTAACACCTTCTGTTCTCTCTCTGTCAGTGTATCCAACACTTCATCCAGCTGTTCTTTTAATAATGTCTGAGCTGCGGCTTCTGCCGGAACCGGCACATTATCATCCTGAATGAAGTCTCCCAAATGGCTGTCTTCCTCTTCTCCGATCGGGGTCTCAAGAGACACCGGTTCTTGAGAGATCTTCAGAATCTCTCTGACACGCTCCACCGGCATGTCCAATTCCTCTGCAATCTCTTCCGGCGTAGGTTCACGTCCCAGCTCCTGCAATAACTGTCTGGAAACACGGATCAGTTTGTTGATGGTCTCCACCATATGAACCGGAATACGGATCGTTCTTGCCTGATCTGCGATCGCTCTTGTAATTGCCTGACGAATCCACCATGTAGCGTACGTACTGAACTTGAATCCTTTGTGATAGTCAAATTTTTCAACAGCTTTGATCAGTCCTAAGTTTCCTTCCTGGATCAGATCAAGAAACAGCATGCCTCGTCCCACATAACGCTTTGCAATGCTGACAACGAGACGTAAGTTCGCCTCTGCCAGTCTTTTCTTTGCATCTTCATCCCCATCTGCCATTCTTCTTGCGAGCTCAACTTCCTCTTCCGCAGACAGAAGCGGAACCTTTCCGATTTCTTTCAGATACATTCTCACCGGATCTTCAATGCTGATTCCATCCGGAACAGACAGGTCGATCTTCTCCATATCCACTTCGTCTTCATCAGAGAGCATAATATCCGAATCATCAATATCATCATCGTCTGAGCTGATGCGCAAAACGTCAATATTCTGACTTTCTAAATATTCAAATACCTTCTCCATCTGTTCTGCGTCCAGATCGATATCATTGAAATAATCATTGATCTCCTGAATCTCCAGAACACTTTTTTTCTTTTTGCCAAGCTTTACAAGTTCTTTTAATTTTTCCTCGAATTTCGCCATGTTTTCTTCCATGTAGTGTCCATCCTCTCATTGCTTGTTTATATTTTATCCTCAATTAATAGAAATATGCAGTTTTTCAAGGTCCTGCAGTTCCCTTTTTGCTTCCATCAACCGCTGAAGACCGGCGATATCTGTCGGCGCAAGATTTTTTGCAGCCGTATCAATGCTGTGCCCCTTCACCCGGATTATGGTTTCTTTCAGCGCCTTTTCCTGTTCGCTGATCGTCGTCAGCTCTCTGATCTTCGTATGGAACAGGCTGGCAACCTCACGGTGTTCCTCTTCATCTGTGAAATGATTCATGATTCTTGCCGGATTTACATCCTGTCCCTCATACTGTTCATAGAGAAGTGCTGCCACCTTTTTATATAACTCTCCGGTAAAATCATCCGGAGTGATATATCTTCTTATCTGATTGAAAATGTCCTCGTCTTCGATCAGCCATGTGAGAAGGATCTTCTGAGACTTCACATGTCCATCCTCTTTTTCCCTGCTCTTTCCATCTAATCGCTTCGGGCGTTCCACTTGTTTTGCAAGCCCTGTCTGAACCGCCATTTTCAGTACCAGCTTTCGAAGCTCTTCAAAACCTACGTGATAGGTCTTTGCCACCGCCTCAATATAGTTGCTGCGTTCGATCTCCTCATCAAACTGAGTGAGACGCTTCGCCGCTTCTTTCATAAAGTCTGTCTTTCCTTCCGGCGTTGTAAGGTCGTAATCTCTTTCCAGAACTTCCAGACCGAACATGAAACCATTTCGCGCCTTATGTATCCGCTCCTCAAAAGCTTCCGCGCCCAGATGTTTGATAAATTCATCCGGGTCTTTATACGGCTCCATGCGAATGATCCTCGCAGTAATTCCCACGTCTTTTAAAATTGGCATTGCACGAAGCGCCGCCTTTGTCCCTGCCTCATCACTGTCGTAGGTCAAATACACTTCCTTCACATACCGTTTGATAAGGGAAGCATGCCCCGGCGTCAGCGCTGTGCCAAGTGATGCCACCGCGTTGGAAAAACCAGCCTGATGGAGCGAGATCACATCCATATACCCCTCACACAGAAGAAAATATGGTTTTCTTGAGCTTCTCGCCCGATTGAGTCCATAGAGATTCCGACTCTTATCAAAGATCATCGTCTCCGGTGAATTCAAATATTTCGGTTTTGCGTCTCCCATAACACGGCCGCCAAACCCAATCACACGGCTGTTGCTGTCCATGATTGGGAACATCACGCGGTTCCAGAATTTATCCGACACTCCATAACGCTCGTCCACCGTGACCAGACCGGCTTTCACGATCAGCTCATCACGGTAGCCCTTGCTCTTCAAATATTGATACAGATCGTTGCTGTATTTGTTGGAATATCCAAGCCCAAACGAATGAATCATCTCATCCGAAAGCCCCCGGTCTTTGAGATAAGAAAGCGCATGTGCGCCTTGCGGACTCTTTAACTGCACATAAAAATACTGTGCCGCTACTTTATTGATCTCCAGCAAAATTGCTTTCTGATCCGCCCGCTCTCTGGCCTCTTTGGAGTATTCCGCCTCCGGGAGCTCCACGCCTGCCCGATCTGCCAGATATTTCAGCGCTTCCTGGAACGAATAGTTTTCGTATTCCATCAGAAATGTAAAAACATTGCCGCCTGCACCGCATCCAAAGCAATAATACATCTGCTTCTCTCTGCTGACCGAAAAAGACGGAGACTTCTCATTGTGAAATGGACAGAGTCCAAAATAAGAGCTTCCTTTTTTCTGTAATTTCACATAACTGGAAATCACATCTACAATATCATTTTTTGATCTTACTTCTTCTATAATCTCATCTGAATAATACATAAATCAGTCCTCATATATAATATTCGACAAAAGTATCGGATTTCCTTTTAAAATTTCCAAGATTCCGGAACAAAATATTCCTGAAACTTTTTCACTGCATAATTATCCGTCATTCCTGCAATATAATCACACACAATCCGCTCTTTTGACTCTCCCCGCTCTTCCGTCATTTTCAGAAATTCTTCCGGCAGCGCCTCCATATGTTCCATATAGTATTCAAATAAATTGGAAATCATATTGATTGCTTTCGTTTCTTCTCCTTTTGCCTTCGGGTTCAGATACACATGCTCAAAAAGGAACTTCCGAAGACCGGACATGGCTTCTTCTATCTCTTCGGACATCTGAATCTTAGGCTGTTCCATACTGTTGATGATCACATTGTGAACCATCGTATCCAATCGGCTTCTTGTTGTAGTGCCGAGAAGCTTTGTATATTTCTCCGGCAGATCCTCCGGCTTAAGAATACCTCCTCTGATCGCATCATCGATATCATGGTTAATGTAAGCAATCTTATCAGAGAGTCGTACAATCTGTCCTTCCAGCGTACATGGCTTCCCGCTGGTCTTATGGTTCTTAATCCCGTCCAACACTTCCAACGTAAGATTTAATCCTCTTCCGTCTTTTTCCAGATACTCAACCACGCGGATACTTTGAAGATTATGCTGAAATCCGGACGGACTGATCTGATTAAGCGCACGCTCTCCTGCATGCCCGAATGGAGTATGCCCCAGATCATGCCCCAATGCAATCGCTTCTGTGAGATCTTCATTTAATCGCAGCGCCTTCGCGATCGTTCTTGCATTTTGAGACACCTCCAGTGTATGTGTAAGCCTCGTCCTGTAATGATCCCCCTTGGGAAGCAAAAATACCTGCGTCTTCTGCTTCAGCCTGCGAAATGATTTGCAGTGCAGAATACGGTCTCTGTCTCTTTGAAAGACCGGGCGAAGATCGCATTGCCTTTCCTCCCGCTTTCTTCCGGCGGAAGCTCTGCTTAATTTTGCATATTGGCTTAAATACTGCGTCTCTCTTGCTTCCAGCTGTTCTCTGATCGTCAGTTCCTGTCTATCCGGCATAATCTCCCTCCTCACCAAGCAGTTCCTGTCTCTTGTGATATGTTTCATTATACACCAAAAGCTTTTCACCGCCAAGAAATCCTCTTCGCAGGAAAAGCTTTTTATTTTTTATCTTTTATCTGTTAAGAATTGTTAAAGACATCTCTGTCGAGCGCCTTATTCTGATGCGCAACAATAGTTGTACATACCGCATCTCCGGTAATATTGACAGCAGTTCTTGTCATATCTAAGATACGGTCAATACCCATAATAAGACCAATTGCTTCCACCGGAAGTCCTACAGAATTAAATACCATCGTAAGTGTTACCAGTCCAACACTTGGCACTCCGGCTGTTCCGATAGACGCAAGTGTTGCCGTTCCGATAACCGTCAGATAGTCCATTACATCAAGCTGGATTCCAAATGCCTGCGCTGCAAATACAACCGCTACGCCCTGCATAATTGCAGTACCGTCCATGTTGATCGTAGCTCCAAGCGGAATCGTAAAGGAAGAAATCTTCTTGGATACTCCCATTTTCTTAGCCAGCGTGTCAATAGACAGTGGAATGGTTGCATTCGATGTAGCTGTCGAGAATGCAAACGCCATAACCGGGAAGAAATTCTTAATGAATTTAAATGGATTTAATCCTGTAAACACTTTCAGAAGTCCCAGATATACGATGAAACACTGAATTGCCAGAGCAAGAAGCACACCAACCATATACTTGGCTAATGGAACAAACGCGCTGAATCCGATATTGGCAAATGTTCTTGCGATCAGGCAGAATACACCAACCGGAGCAAGGCTCATGACCATCATAGTCATTTCCATCATAATATCGTTAAACTGACTGAAGAAGTTCCCAACGGTCTCGGTACGTTCCCCTAATTTTGCCAGAATAATACCTACGATCAATGCAAACACAATAATCTGAAGCATATTACCGCTTGCCAGAGAATTCAACGGATTGTCAGGGATGATATTGAGGATTGTATCGGAGAGAGAGGTTGCCGCCATCTCTTCTACCTCAGCTGCATTGGACTTAATGGCGCTCATATCAAGACCGATTCCCGGATTGATAATATTTCCGACACTGAGCGCTACTGTAATAGCAAGCGCTGTCGTAAAGAGGTAAAAGATCAGTGTACGCACACCAACTGTACCAAGCTTCTTCGTATCTCCGATCGCCATACTTCCACACACCAGTGAACAGAACACCAACGGAACAACCAGCATTTTCATCAGGCGAATAAAGCCCTGTCCAACCACATAGAGGATTCCCTCTACAATAATATCGTCTTTCACATGACCGGAAGGTACCATATAACATAACACAATACCAAACACAGCACCTGCAAGGAGGGCAATAAATATTTTTGTTGTAAGACCTATTTTTTTCTTCTGCTTTGTCTCTGCTCCCATCCTAGCTCTCCTTTCTCTCTTCCATATATTCTTTTAACGAATCTTTCCACTGCGGCATCTGATACAGATCAATAATACGCAGGATAAAATTATCGAGCACTGCATATGCCGGTCTTGCGGAGGAAAGCTGTGACTCTGCAGTCGGTACTGCGCGAAGCCCGGTCTCCATACCTGCCAGCTTTAAAATCTCCTGAGCAAATTCGTATCTGCTGCACACACCCTGACACGTCACATGATAAGTTCCATATTCATTTGTCTTGATCAAGTGAAGAATCAGTCTTGCCAGATCTTTTGCGCTTGTCGGAGAACCAAACTGGTCAGAAGCTACCGGAAGTTCTCTTCCTTCCTTCGCTGCTGCCAGAACATTATTGACAAAGTTATTTCCTTCTCCGTATACCCAGTTGCTTCGCACAACAAAATGCTTATGTGTAAACTCCTTCACGTAGTTCTCGCCAGCCCGTTTGGATCGCCCATAAACGGTCTTCGGATTCGTGTCATCAAACTCACTGTACGGAACTTTGCTGAGACCGTCAAATACATCATCTGTAGACAGCTGTACAATCTTCGCCCCCACCTTGCGGGCAACAATGCTTAAGTTTCTTGCCCCAAGTGCATTGACACGATATGCCAGCTCCGGATTTGCTTCACAAAGCTCTACGTCTACGACGCCTGCACAGTTGATGATCACATCAGGACGGTTGATTTCTCCAAAATTCAACACTTCATCTGTATGAGTGATATCAAGTTCTTCCTGATCCGTATTAAATATTTCCACTTCCAACGGGTCCAGCACTTGATTGATCGCCATTCCTAATTGACCGGCTGCCCCTACAATCCAGATTTTTAACATTTCTATATACCTCCATAGTCTAATACATGAATCATATCATAAAAGCGCCTGCACGAAAAGAAAAAACTAAGAGCAGAACACAAATTTAGAGAGCAGAATACAAATATTCCTGCGCTCCATAAATAATCAGCACATCATATCCTTCTTCAAGCCCTCCCAAGGAGGTTCTTATTCGAAATTCTACAACTGCATCGCCTTCCGTGTAACCGGTTGAGTGGGTGGCTGGCATCCTATTCTTTTAGTATCTATTTCTAGTATCTATTTCACCCTCGTCCATATAATACCTTTGTTTCATATCCAGCTCACCGACTTTTTGCACGAAAAAAGCACCCCTGAGGATGCCTCTCTCAAATTTTCAACTAGATAATCAGTTAACATGTTCTTGTTATTCCAAGCGCTTTCACAATTGCATCTTGCAAAAGTTTGGAATAATTAATACCAACTTTTTCTGCTTCTACACTCATCCAATATGGAATTGTGCAGTTTTTCTTTACTGCTTTGTTGTCTACCTTCTTTCTGTATTCAACAAAATCAACATCTACTAATGTTGCAATATCTCCTTCTTTTGTATCAAACTTCACACTATTAGGCTCTGGTATTAGTTTTCCATCGTCCATCAAATCAATTCCCATCAATCCAATAGCGTCTCTTGCCATTTCCATCGCATCTACTACATCTTCTCCTTGTGTTGCAATATCGAAATCTGGAATTTCTACATAAAAAAAACCGTCATCCTCTTTCGATATTACGATTGGATATGCTCTCCTTTCTTTCATGACTGCCTCCTTTTTTCCATTCACTTAATGATACATCTAAGTCTTTGGGGCTATTTGAACCCCAGTTTCTTGATGATGCTTTTTGCTAGTCGCTCGTTAATCTCTGGATGCCTCGGAATAGGTTCTATCTTTCTTCCATCCGTATATATGTCATGATTTCCACCATTTCTTTTTATATACCATCCATTCGCTTCAAGCAACTTAACCAATTCCCTATGTTTCATTAAGTGCCCCTTTTTATTTTATACGTATATTATACGCATTTATTCAATTTTAGTCAATGGTTTATGCGCATTTTATGCGTATTTACGTGGATAGTCACAAAAAAATACCGCAAACGCTATTGTTTACGGTATCTCTTCTTCAATATTCAATGCGGAAGATGGGACTTGAACCCACACAAGCGCAATGCTTACAAGATCCTTAGTCTTGCTCGTCTGCCAGTTCCGACACTTCCGCAAGCGACGCTCTATCGACCGTCCGAAAATTATATTACTATATCACAATATAAATGTCAACAACTTTTTTATATTTTTTCAAATTTATTTTCCTGTGATATTTTTGAGGATTTTATTTCGGGATTCTTCCCTTCTTAAGCTCCCGCTTATGCTCACGGATAAAACGAAATGTCGCTTCTTCTCCCTTTTCTGCGAGCATAAGAAGAAGGCGGTGTAATAACGCCGCTGTTTCCGGATGAATCATTTTTCCCAGTCTTGCTGCTCCTCGTTCATAATATTGAAGCGGATGTTGATCAGAATAATCTTTTCCCATATAGGTCTTAGACGCGGCAATCCGATCCATAAACATCTCAATCACATATTTTCCCGGCATCTTAAGTCCGACAATCCCTTCGGACGGATCTACACTGTAATCAATCCAATACTCATAGTGATGCTTATTCCGCCCTTTATGATGAAGCCATGCCTTTGAATAGCCGGTTGCCTCCCGCTCTGCATTGTTAGGACTTCTTGTGCCCTGATAATATTTACAACCCACAAGAAATTCCGTAGGCGTATATTTTGACAGATCATGAAGCAGGCCCTGCTTATACAGTCCCACTTGAAAACACTGTTTCATTACCAACATTTTATGATGATTAATCGTCCGCAAATGCTCTAACGCTTTCATAGTCCATTCTCCATCTTCATTCTATATTTTTCCTCTTGTATTCCCGTTGTGAGAAACTTCCTATTTCCCAACGAGAACCACGATCGTTCTGGCATCTACCTCCAAAGCCTTCTGCTCTTTCATAGGCGCCGGTTCTCTAAGCACGCCTTCATCTGTAGAGGCTGCACGATACCAGCCTTTTCCTTTTGGAAGTGCAGGAAGCGCAAAAGTGTGCGCCAGCCAGTGCATATTGTAGATCACAAAGCAATCCGTTCTTCCGTCTTTTGCTCCGCAATAATAAATGCCAAGCTGACGACTGGACACCTCAGACTGCCCCCGCCATGCATTTTCTCCGTGATACGACACATCAGGCACGCCACAGCCCACCTTATCCATGCCGTTCATCTCCTCTTCCGGATGAAATACACAGTAAGTTTTTCTTAAATGGATCAGTTCTTTTACAAACTCCCACTGTTCTCGATTGCTCTTAAGTCCGCGCCAGTTCACCCAGCCTGTAGGGTTATCCTGACAATAGACATTGTTATTGCCTCTCTGTGAGTTCCCGAATTCATCTCCTGCCAGAAGGCATGGCGTTCCCTGCGCAAGCAGCACAAGAAATAACGCATTTTTGATCTGTCTGTTTCGCAGAGCACACACTGCTTTCTTACGGCTTGGTCCCTCTGCTCCACAGTTCCAGCTATAGTTATAATCCGGGCCGTCCTGATTATTTTCTCCGTTTGCCTCATTGTGCTTTCCGTCATAAGACACCAGATCATTTAAAGTAAATCCGGTATGAGAAGTAATGTAATTAAAAATACCTTCCTCTCCACCCAGATGACGAAGCCAATACATTACCGCTTCAATCATCCCTTCGTCTCCCTTCAGAAAACGGCGCATGATATCTTGGAAATCTGTGCGATGCACCAACAATTTGGTGTCTTTTAATGCAGGATCGGAAAATGCTGCACGCGAAGCTTCCAGACATGGATTCAGAATAAATCCATCCACATGATACTCCATTCGATAATACCGAAGGCATTCGATTGCTTCCATCACGGACACATTTCCTTCAAACGGCATCTCAAGAACAACTTCTATCCCAGCTTCATGACACGCCTTAACCATATTCTTCAGAGAGATCACACCATTTCCGTATGCAGAATAGGCACTTTTCGGTGCAAAATAATAAGCTTCTCCGTACCCCCAATAATTAGGCACTCTTCCGCGCTCCTCAAATTCATACACCGGCATACAATGGATCTGATTAATTCCAAGCTCTTTCAAATAGGGAAGCTTCTCTATGACTCCCTCAAAGGTTCCTTTTGCAGAAACCTGAGAATACGGATCTTTCGTAAATCCTCTGACATGAAGATTATAAGCAACCACATCACTATTGGCATGCGACGGCAGTTTGTCGTTCTCCCAGTCATAAGTTTCCGTTTCCAGAATCCCTCTGACCTCGTGAGCATCCTGTTTCTCCGGTTTCCCCCACACGCAACGCCCTGTCAGCCTTCGGACATATGGATCGACTTTGACTTCTCCATCAATCTCATAATTATACTCATAATCTGTTCCATCCAGTTCCGTCAAGGTAATCGCATGTATCTCTCCCAGTACAGCCTCCATGTCATAGCTGATACATGGGCGCATTTCACCTGCCCGATATAATAACAATCTGCACGTTTCACCTTTTGGAACCGCCACTGAGAAATTCCAGTAATCCTTCGTTGTCGTAACTCCCAATGGCAACGGCCATCCCCTGCTCTTCTTCATGTCTTATCCTCTCTTTGTCTTACTGCCAGCCATCTGTACCGTACATATCTACATTGTCTCTGTTGATCATAAAGACATCTTCATACACTTCTTTTTCGTACTCTTCACCATTTAAGACCTGAACCGCTGTAAGCGACGCCTGTTTTCCCATATTGATCGGAGACTGAGCCGCTGTTCCGGCAATCTGGTTTTCCGGTTTCTTTAATTCTTTCTTGATATCCGGAGAACCGTCCACACCATAAATGATCACATTATCCAGTTCAGCTACGTTAACCGCTGCCTTGGCCGCAACTGCCAATTGGTCATTTCCACACATGATCGCGCTGATATCCGGGTGCTCCTCCAAAATCTTCTGAGCAGCCTCAAGCGCTAATTCAAATTCACCCTTTGTATCCATCCGCTCTACCACTTCAAACCCGTTTTCCGCCTGCGCGATCGCTTCTTCAAAGCCTGTGATACGGTCATTGATCGAATTCTGTGTCGGACATTCTAAAATTGCGATTTTCCCACCATCCGGGCATTTTGTGATCAGATCTTCCCCGCAAATATATCCTGCCTTCTGATTATCTGAGCCAATATAAGCGTCTACATATTCCATCTCTTTTACTTGAGTATCCACATTGATGATCTTAACTCCCGCTTTCTTAAGCGCCTGAAGAGATGGAGTAATCTTCTCCCAATCGACCGGGCTTAAAATGATCGCTTCAATTCCTTCATCGATCATTTCCTGAATCTGTGTCTCCTGAAGCTGCGGGTCCGTCTCCGGGTTCTTCGTGATCATCCGGTAGCCGTCTTCCTCTAACTCTGCTTTTGCCGCACTCTCCAGTGTTATAAAGTAAGGATTTTCCATATCAATCACAGAGAAACCGATCAAATGCTCCTGGGGTTCTTCCGTATTAGTTTCATCTTCATTCTCTTCTGCCTGAGCATTATCTTCCGGTGCTCCTACGTTTTTCTTACACGCCGTCATTCCGATCATAGAGATGATTAGAATGAACGCCATTATAAAACCTTTTTTCTTAAACATTCGAACTCCTCCCTTATGCATACAACCTGCATATACACCTACATATTACAACATTTTTATGTTTTTGGCTACTACATCCTTGCTTTTTCACCTCTCCTTTGGTACAGTTAAACTATCTTAACGAAAAGGAGAACGTGCAAATGAGCGAACAGAATATGAATCCAGAAGAGGAAGTTGTTACTGTAACACTTACCTTAGACAATGATGAAGTTGTAGAATGCGCGGTACTTACCGTTTATACCGCAAATGACAAAGAATACATCGCCCTGCTTCCACTGAACGAAGAGGGTGAAAGCGAAGACGGTGACGTTTATCTCTACCGCTATGAAGAAGTAGACGGCGAGCCGACACTCTCTAACATTGAAGATGATGACGAGTACGAGGTTGCAGCTGACGCTTTTGACGAGTGGATGGACGAACAGGAATTTGAAGAATTATAAGTTTTGAAATAATTCACCTACAAAACGGGAGGGACTTTGTTCTCTTCCGTTTTTTTCTTTTACATAGCTGATCACCAGACGGTTTTTTGCCCTTGTCATTGCCACATAAAATAATCTTCTTTCTTCCTCTTCCCCTTGTTCCGCCAATGCTTTTTTATACGGAATGATTCCTTCATTCGCCCCGAGGATAAATACTGTATCAAATTCCAGACCTTTTGCTCCATGCATTGTAAGGAGACTTACGCCTTCTTTTTCATCGGGATTCTGGCGCTTCTTTTCTGCCAGCCTTTCCCGGTAAGCATCCACATGCCGGAACCATTCTTCCAGAGATTTCATCCCCTTGGAGCGCTCTTGTATCTCATCCAACACTTCCCTGAGTTCTGCCGGATCAAGTCCCCTGTAAGCAGCATAATCCTTGAGATATTCGTCATATCCCACACTTTTCCGCAAATACTGGATCGCAGTATACGGCGTCTTATTACGGATCATTTTCATATCCCATTCCCACTGATCAATCCGGTCCTGCATCCACTTCTTATCACAATAAAAATTCCGAAGGCTTTCATAGCTTACGGTTCCTTCGCTCATACTGTCTCGGCCGATAAAGCGATTCGGTTTGTTCGCCACCTGCAGAAGGCATTTACGGTCGCACTGCCCAAGCGCCAAATGAAAATAAGCCTCAATATCCTGTCCTACTGCATGATCGTAGAGATTATTCAAATGCTCTTTCATCTGAAACGGCAGCTGTTCTTCCAGAAGCGTTTCTGCCAGAATACCGGCATCGGACGCAGTCCGGTAAAGCACTGCAATCTCCTCTGCTTCTATCCCGTCCTTCATGATTTTTTTAATCTGTTCGGTAATATACCGGCTCTCCTCTGCCGGATCTTTAACTTCCTGCACATGGATCACCTGCTCCGCTTTCCTTCCGGCACGGATAGACTTCTTATAACGTCTCTTATTATGTTCGATCACTCTTAACGCACCATTTACAATATGAGCGGTGGAACGATAATTCACATCGAGAAGAACCTGTTTTGCTTCCTTATAATCTCTTGGAAATTCCATCATAATTCCCGGTCTTGCCCCGCGGAATCCGTAAATAGACTGATCGTCATCTCCCACTACGAAGAGATTGTCAGACGGAGCTGCCAGCATTTTCACCACATCGTACTGCACCTGGTTAATATCCTGAAATTCATCCACCAGAATATACGTATATCGCTGCTGCCACTTTGCCAGTATATCCGGCCGCTGTTCAAACAACTGATAACAGCATAAGAGCATATCTTCAAAGTCCAGCTTGCGAAGCGTTCGTTTCTTTTCCTCGTATCGTTCATAGACTTCCCGAAATCGAAAGACACCATACCGTTTTGACTCATATAAGTCTGGTTCCAGCCGGTTATTTTTCACGTTCGCAATCTCTTCTAACAATCCCTGAAGAAAATCTTCTTCACGCAAAAGATCTTCATCTTCTCCCCAGTCGGTCTCTTCTGCCGCCTCTTTTACAAGCGCACTCTTTTCCTCGTCAAGAAGGAGATTATCCTGACCGATCCGGTAGGCCCATTTTAAAATTCCATAGAAAATCCCGTGAAAGGTACCGAAGGTTACCGGAAGCTGTTGATTTCCCATGACACGATAAAACCGCTGCCGCATCTCTGCCGCCGCATATTTTGTAAAGGTAATGACCAGAATTTCTTCTGGTCTTACCTTATATTCTTTGATTAAATATTCAATTCTCTTTGCAATGGTAAGCGTTTTCCCGGAACCGGGACCGGCAAGGACCATACATGGTCCCTGATAATGAGAGACTGCTTCTTTTTGAGCACGATTTAAACTCATAGATACCCCTTACTTTATCTTACTTGCCAAGCATTTCAATTCCCTTTTTAATTCTGGCAATGGACTCTTCTTTTCCGAGAATCTCCATGATCTCAGTAGCGCCGCCCGGTGTATTCTGTTTGCCGGAAACTGCGGTTCTCACCGGCCACATAACAAATCCGGTCTTCACGCCCTTCTCATCCACATAACCTTTCAGAAGTGCAAATAATCCGTCGTTGCTGAAGTCTTCCTGTGCCTCTAAAAGCGGCAGAACTTCACGCAGGACTTCCAGAGAATTCTCTTCATTTGTCTTCATTTTCTTATGACAATACATTGCTGTATCATATGCCGGAAGTTCTTCGAAGAAATCAATCTGTTCTCTGATATCCGGGAAAATCTCAATTCTGGTCTTTACAAGATTTGCGATCTTATGAAGGTCATAGTCCTTTGTCACAACTTCCTGAATATATGGTTTCGCCATCTCATAGAACTTCTCTTCATCCATGGCTTTTAAGTATTCTCCGTTCATCCATTTCAGCTTTGTAATGTCGAAAACTGCCGGAGACTTACTCATATGATGATAATCAAATTCTTTTACCAGCTCTTCCAGTGAGAAAATCTCCTGATTGCCGGACGGACACCATCCGAGAAGCGCCACATAGTTCACTACCGCCTCTGTCACGAAGCCCTGATCAATAAGATCTTCATAAGAAGAATGTCCGCAACGTTTGCTGAGTTTCTTGTGGTTCTCGTCTGTAATCAACGGGCAGTGTACATAAGTCGGAATCTCCCATCCAAAAGCTTCATAGATCTTATTGTATTTCGGTGCAGAAGACAGATACTCATTTCCTCTTACTACATGTGTAATTCCCATCAAATGGTCATCAATAACATTTGCGAAATTATAGGTCGGATATCCGTCGGATTTAATCAGGATCAGATCCTCAAGCTCTGCATTTGGCACAGTGATATCACCGTAAATGTCATCCTGGAACGTTGTTGTTCCTTCTGTCGGCATATTAAAACGGATTACGTAAGGTTTTCCTGCGTCCAGATTCGCCTGCACTTCCTCTTTGCTAAGTCCCAGACAGTGCTTATCATATACAACAATCTCTGTGCTTCCTTCTCCAGCCACGCTGCTCTTTAAAGACTCCAGTCGTTCTTTATCACAGAAACAGTAATAGGCATCTCCCTGTTCAATAAGCTGTTTTGCATATTTCAGATACAGACCGGACGCATTTCTCTCACTCTGTACATAAGGTCCGACTCCGCCGTCTTTGTCCGGTCCCTCATCATGAACAAGCCCTGTCTCTTCCAGTGTATGATAAATAATCTCAAGCGCACCTTCTACAAAACGCTCCTGATCGGTGTCCTCGATACGGAGCATAAAATCTCCATCCTCGTGCTTTGCGATCAAATATGCATACAACGCAGTTCTTAAATTTCCCACATGCATTCTTCCTGTTGGGCTTGGTGCAAATCTTGTTCTTACTTTACTCATCTTTCTTTTCTCCTTATATTCTGTATTTTCTATTTTCTGTATTTTCTTTATTCTATATTTTCTATTTTCTATATTTTCTCTGCTCCCAGTACCGGATCTGGAACACTTCCCTTGGAATTGCAAGTACCACTGCGATTCCGAGGACAATACCGAAAGCAATCTTAAGCGCTTCCAGTCCTTCCTGCGCCGCTTTTCCCATTTCACTTGTCACAAGATAGTATACGGTATAATAAACCCTTGCTCCCGGAACAAGCGGGAAAATGCCGGATACAAGAAAAATCGTGATCGGACACTTCATACGCACCGTAAGAAGTCTGGATATTAACACAACGACCAGCGCCGCAAAAAAAGACGCCACCGCTGAAGAAAGCGGGGTTCCGTTTTTCACTAAAAGGAATGCCAGCCACCCCATTGTTCCTGTAAATCCGCAACTGAGAAAATACCGTTTTGGCACATTATATAACACGGAATAGCCAACCGTTCCTATAAAGGCACAAAAAAGATTTGCCGTCATCTCATAGATCATAACATCAGCCCTCCTAACAGATTATGGTAAACGCTGAATGTGATACCCACGCCGACCGCAATATATACAAATACAAGCAGCGCATCGATCATACGTACCGTTCCGGACAGAAAGTCATTGTCCGCAATCTCACGAATAGCATTAACAAATGGAAGTCCCGGAATAAGAGGCATGATCGATCCTACGATCATCCCATTCATGTGAAGCGTTCCGGCCGGTGCAAGCTGCTGAATTATAATTGCCAGCACTGTGATGATGATGCCGCCCACAAGATTCAGAACGATCTTGGACATATTAAGCTTTTTAGCTAATAACACCCACATATAGAGCAGGCATCCTATCCCAACCGCCGCAAGGCTTTCCAAAGGTGTAGCCCCAAGAATGAAACCAAAGCCTCCGCTTCCGAGTCCTGCGCCAAGAATCTGATAATAATTTTTCGCCACAGGCATCTGATCAATTTCTTCTAACTTTGCCTCCGCTTCCTCAATTGTTACCTTCCCGGACGAAATATCTCTGGACAATGCATTTACTTCCGCTACGGCTGTCAAATTCGTACTGGATAGCGGAATATTTTTCACCTTCGTATATACTTCTTCTCCATTTTGCACACTGAAAAAGATACCGTGGCTCAAGGCAAATATCTCCACCTTCTCCACATGGAACCTCTGGCAGATTCTCGTCATAGTCTCCTCTACACGGAAGATTTCACCACCATTTTTAAGAAGTATCCTTCCCGCTTCCAGCGCAACATCTGCCACCTTCTTCACATCAATATCCGACTGAAGCTTCTTCTTTAAGTAGATCATATCCATCAATTGTTTTCCTTCTTCATAGATAGGTTCACGATAATGATCCACAAAGAAATCGGCTACAATATGCGACACCGAAAAGCCACACTTCTCATAGAACCCCACAGTGTTCTTCGAATTGCCTGTTCCCACGAATATCGTCTGAAACCGGCTGCTGTAATGTTCACACACATAATGAATCATATGTGTGCCATAACCTTTTCCTCTTTCGTCTTCAATGGTTGCTATATTTTTAATCTCACATGCGCGGTCATTTAGTCTGACTACCGCACATACCGTCTTAATAACTCCTTCTTCACTCAAAACAAACAAGTCGCTTTGATGGAGATATTTTAAAATCATATCTTCCTGAGGGTCTGCTAGAAGCAGAATATCCATGTACTTTTCACGGTCTTCTGTAATTATATTAATTCTCATGTCGAACTCCCCGCTTTTATAGTCCCATCCATTATAGCACCACTTGTGAAAAAAATGTAGTATCTTTTTATAGCTCTGCCATCTTCTTTATAATTTCTTCGTAAAACGCTTCCTGATTCCCTTTATTTCTTAATTCCTCTAAAATAATCCCATCCTTCAGAAGTATGATTCTGCTGCAATAACTTGCCATTTGCGGATCATGTGTCACCATAACAATCGTCTTCCCATTTTCTTTGTTGATACGGGTTAATGCATCAATTACAATCTTGCCGGACTTGGAATCAAGATTGCCTGTAGGTTCATCGGCCAAAATCATGTCAGGATCATTAATCAACGCGCGGCAAATTGCGACTCTCTGTTTCTCACCGCCAGACAGCTCATATGGATTCTTTGTAAGCAAATGTTCAATACGGAATTGTTCTGCATACTTTTTTGCTTCTGCCAGCATGACTTCCTTTTTCTCTCCATCTAAGATCATAGGAAGAATCATATTTTCTTCGACGGATAAGCTGTCCATCAAATAAAAATCCTGAAAAACAAAACCTATCTTCTTTCTTCGGATATCGGCAAGCTCATCCTTCTTCAAAGCGCTGGTATCCTCTCCCATAAATTCAATCGTTCCGTCTGTCTGCTTATCAATCATTCCCAATACTTTTAAAAGTGTAGTCTTTCCACTGCCCGACTTCCCCATAATTCCTACAAATTCTCTTGGTTCTACAGCAAAGTTCAATCCTTTTAATACTTTGATTTCATCTTTATTCTTTCCTGTCGTTTTCTTGTAATTCCGAATCAAATCACGAACCACTAATACACTCATTAGATTTCCCCCTCCTGTTGTATTTTTTTATATATCATCCGATAGAAGATTTCCACTGCCACACAATTGACTGCAAAATATATGACTGAAACACCGATCCACCATTTCCAATATCCACTCCACACTGCTCTTCCTCCTGCAATCGTCCCTTTCAGACAGCACCCAGAATAGAGCAATGCCAGTAACAACGCCACTCCCAGCGAAAACCACATTTCTCCGGCAATCTCGCGGTGAAGGTTCTGCTTGCATTTCTTGGCTCTTGTTCCAAGGTCGTAGAGTAATTGATATTTTCTCCGGTAATCTCTATAACGAGTAAGAAGATTTAAACCAAAAATAAAAATACTGCACAGGAATAAATCAAGTCCTATAATCACTCCACACACCAGATAGAATAAAACATTACCCCGAACCATATTAATCACCTGTGAAGTGTCATAAAAATGCGACCTCTGAAATGTTCCCATTTCTTTTTGTGTTTTAATACCATATTCCTCTGCATATTGTTGCAATTCAACTCCCGCCTGTTTTCTTGTCTCTTCAGGGAAATTCATCAAAAACAGTTCGGTCGGTTCTGATTCATTCTCACAAAATCTTCTCCAACACGTTTCAAAATATTCATCAGAAAATACAAACAGACTCTCTCCTATAATAGAACCCGGCCATGAATTCGGCAACACAGACCGCGAATAGTCCCCCAACACATTTTCTGAAATCTGGTATTTGACAACAAACGTATTTTCCTCCGCGTAGTTTTCTGATACTGACTGACCACGCGCTAATAAAAATTGGTTGTTTGTATATTTCCCCGGATACAAATGTAAATACTCTATTTTACTTTCACACTCTTTTCTTTTATTGCTTTTTCTATTTGGAGCGCTGAATAAAATTTCCTGTCCTTTTAAATCAATAGTTTCTCCCGTCAATTTTTCATAGCTTTCTTCCGAAATTCCAATATTCTCATCAAAATCGTATACTCTGATCATCGGAAGCTTTTCTAAAGACCCACCATACTTATTTACAATCTCCATTACTGAATTTTCATTCTTTTCTCTGTCCATCCACACATAATCAGACCGGTATTTTTCTTCTTCACCGCCAATCGGCAGACAGTTTGCTATCCAGTTAGCCGCATATCCCAGAACAAAAAAATGAATACAAAAAAGCACGCTGATAATGATAACACTATTAATATATTTACTATATAATCCATTTATCCATACAAGCTGATGATAATATGCCTCCCTTTTTTTCAATCCTACAAGCACCATTCCTAATACGGCAATCACCAGAATCATCCCCGCAAATACCCAGAGGAAATGGGAATAGAACCAAGGCCAGTCACCTTGAAGATAAAGTGCGTAAGCTATCAATACAAAACCGATACTTACCAGAGCCCCTAACCCCCACCATTTACTTTCCGGTCTTTTTTCATTCGCATGAATGGTATCTCTTATATCTCCAATGTTTTTATCCTCCAACCACGTTAAAATTCCCAAAAAGACAATGAAAGCTGTTACAATGCAAACGTAAAAGGTTCTTTTGATTGCTTCTGCCCCCATCCCCTGCATCGAAAAGGATGCTATTGTATAACGATTTATAATATGAACAACACATAATAACAATCCTTTTCCAAGCAACAGTCCAATGGCAAAAGAAACAATCCAATTCGCCAGATATTCCAAACCAAGCATTGCTAAAAACCTTCTGTTTCTCATTCCCAAGGTCATATACATACTGTAATCCTGAATCCGAAGCCATATGTAATTTTTAAATGCTATGAACATCATAAATACAGATACCAGTGTAATTACAACACAAGATAACAAAAGATCCCACTGAATATCTGAAAACAAAATTTCAACTGCATTATTCTCTATCCCTGCCTGTGTAAAAAGTGTCATAATGCTCCAAAAAAGGTAGATCATTGACACCGTAAGAACATTGCACAAACTGTAGATCATGTACTTTCCAAGGTTCTTTTTGTAATTTTTTATAATGATTCTGACAAACATACGCTTCCCCCTTCCTACACCTCATGTCAGTAATTCTCGTGTCGAGCCCCACTTTTACTTTATTCTAATCATATATTATTTCCAAAGACTTTACAATCATCCGACCATTATTTGCCGACTTTCGGGGGGCATGGATGTTGTCTTTTATTTAGATCACTATTTCACTAAATGATCTCCACCTTTCATATATAATTCTCCATTTTCACTATAGTACACCGGATTGTCCTCTGCTACTTCAATATAAATAAGATTCGTAAGATTCTCAAAAGCTTCCGGTGCGATATAGGTAATATTTGCCGGAATATAAATCTCTTCTACCATTTGAGCCAGTTTATCAAAAGCATGAGCGTCCACTCCCGTACAGGAATCATCGAAAGGAAGCAACAGCAATCCGTCGGATACCATCTCCGGTTCGCAGTCTATCAAATAACCGCGATCGGATAACGTATATGTTTCTGTCTTCCATCCGGCATACAAGGACATGGTACGTCTTTCTCCTTCTGCTCTGTCAAATGGTATCGTACACGCTTCATCCTCATACCATCCGGTGAAAATCTTCCCTTCATATACAGGCACCGACAGCTCATCTCCCGCAAAAGAATCTGCGTCAAACGAATAAGAAGCAGCTGCCGGAAACCCTCCATTTCCATAACAGGTAACCTCCCACAAGATCGGTGTCCCGGTCTCTTCCGTTGTCGGACTCTCCATCTCTCCAACTCCCGCATTTTCTGAAGAAACTGTTACGGTATCAACTGCTGCATTTACCGCCGCATCGGCATCCATATCATAGAATCCGTTCATTGTATTTTCTTTGCCATCAATTTTCATACTCTCTACAATCATCGAATCCGGCAGAAGTGCGGTCTCAATCCTGTCAGCCTTTATCTCCGTCTTCACAAATGGATCTAAGACTCTTTCTTTCAACACATTCCCTTTATCCACAAATACATCTTCCCCTGCCATAACCGGAAATACTTGTGCGCTATTCTCCGGCTCGTCTGTCACCGAGAACCTCTCTGTCGACACTGCAAGCATATGCAGCAGCACAATAAGCATTATCCCTGACAGACATTTACGTCCATATTCTCTTACGTTTACTATCGGAACAAATAATCTCAAAGTACCTTCCATAATTTCCCACCTCACTACGTTTCTTTTCATTATAATACTTTGAGACAGCAAAAAAAGTGGCGTCTTGGAACATATCCAAAACGCCGCTTTTTGTATCCTTCCGGTTTTCATTAATTGATATAACCGGCTTTCTTCAATTCTTCTTCTGCCTTTGCAAGATTTGCATCTGATACACGGATGATTGGTCCTGTACAACCCATTCCGCTCTCAGCGTAAATGTTGATCTTCCAAAGAACTTTTACTGCATCCTCAAGATCCATAACCTCAATTCCAGGAATCTGTGCTGTTACAATCTCCTTTGGAGGTTCTTTCACATCTTCTTCCGCTGCCGCAGGTTTTGATGCTGCCTTTACTCCATTTAAGATTTCGTCAAACCCAGCTTTCTTCACTGCTGCAAATTCTGCCTTTGCAACTTCAAAGACTTTTCCTCTTACAAGCTGTGCTGCATAACGAATTGCATTTGCAATAACCGGAGCGCCACTTGCTCTTGATACGATCATTACAAGCTGCTCATAACCTTCGCCGATTCCAGGGCCATAGCCATAGCCTGTTGCTTCAAAGCTTCCGCCTGTATTTGCAGAAGAGAGCATCTTCACAAGAATATTTCCTGTCAGAGAATCTGTAACCATGATATCAGGAGATGCCTGAAGCACATCATTTCCTCTCATTACACATCCGCCGTCTGCTCTTCCGGACTCTGCAAATGCGATATCATATCCTTGATCCTTCAACTGTTTTAATGCTTTCTCTGTCTGACGGGCGCCATCTACATTCAGAATACCAACTGTCGGATTCGCATTTCCGCATGCTTTTGCAGTGATGATACCATACACTGCATTTTTGATCATGCCTTCAATACGATCTGTGCTGGATGTTCCTGTTGTGTTGGCAATGTACATCTCTTTTCCCTGCGCCGGTGTTACACAGCGTCCTACCGTAGATACTCCGATTGGGAATGGGAAATGCATGGTTACTGCCGCATCAACTTCTTTATTTTTCAGCATTTCTTCCATCTTATCGTGACCTTCCTCATCGTTAGCCACTTTGACAGTTGTCACGCCTTCTGCCTCTAAAGTACCGATATAGTATACATCGATACCGTCTCTTGCAGCTGCTACTGCCGCTGCCATGGAGTTTTCCTCTCCATGCTCACTGCCCATACCGGTAAGTGCGATCTTAGGTCTTTTTCCGAAGCTTCCCGTCTCAAGGCCCTGCGCCATCTCCATAAAGGTATCGGCAATCATTTTTTCAATATTATTTGCCATTGTTAACACCCCTTACTCTGCTATCAGGGAAGCAGCGAAATCTTTCATAGCTTTTGCGATGAGTCCTTTTACTTCTTCCTCAGATACGCCGGCTGCTGCTTCTGCCTCTGCCTTTGTATTTGCCTGAATTACAAAAGATACACCGTCAAATAAGTTTGTCATACGTCCAAGGAACAAGCTTCCTTTTCCGATGATCATTGCTTTGTTGATCTTTCCTGCAAGGATATCTTCTCTTGCAAATCCGATATATGGTACACCTGATGGAATATGTCCCTGAGTCGGAGCCCATCCTGTAAGTCCGTGATTTGTTGTAAAGCTTGCAAGCTCTTTTCTGTCAAGCTCACCACGTTTTACAGCCAGTGCTGCGATCATCTTGTAGTTTGCCATCGGAACATCACCTGCTCCTGCCGGTTTTGTAATATCCGGGTTCTGCATCTCCGGTGAGAATTTGTCGATATCTGTGATCTTAAGTCCGGCTCTCTCTAATGGATCAGCTACAAGACTTCCGATTACGTTCTGTGGAGCACTTCCTGTTCCTACTGTATGACGGCCAAGAATATCAAGGTTGATCTCTGGATTTTCCCCGTCATTTTCTGCTACGATCACACAGAATCCAGCCAGACAGTCCTCTAAGATCGGAAGACCTTTTTTCACATGGTCTTTACCGTTCATACCGAGTTTTGCTGTACATCCGCCGGCTGTTACTGCTACGCATTTGTATGCTCCTGATTTTACAAGAGCTGCTGCTTCAATAAGTGCATGGGATGGTCCTGCACAGAAACCACGAGAGTCAGATCCTGTTGCATTGTTGAGCATTGCAATCTCTGCTGCTGCTTTTGCAAAGTTACCGCCTCCACGCTGGTTCATGTCACCACATGCTTCTTCCGCACAATCGATTACATATTCTACATCATCTTTGCTGATTCCTGCATTTTTTACACCGTATAACAGTGCAAGTACGCTGGATGCTTTACTCATCAGGTTCTCATGCATTACATGCGCAGACAAGTTCACATCAATATCATGAGCTCTCTTCACACATCCTACTAATTTTCCTGCAATATAGAGACCTTCTGCATGCTCTTCATTTACTGCTGCTTCTACAACAGCAAGCTCTACACCTTCATGGATTCTCTCTACGATATCATCAGTGATGATCGGATCCGCTGCAAGTGCGTCTTTGTGAGCTGAAACGAATTCTTTGTCGAGCATAACAACTTCAAACTGGTCACAAGCCTGAACGAGAAGAAGGAATTCTTCCTCCGGCATGATCTCACCGTATTTTCCGTATCTCTCTGCTCCGTCTTTTACTTTGTCATAGTATGGGAATTCCACTTCTGCAAGTTCTTCCGGAGTTGCATTTCCGATATATACCTGGTTTGGCCAGTAATTTACACAATCCTCGTAAGAACGAAGATGACCTTCTAACTCTTTGAGATACTCAGACTCTGGATTTACGATTCTCTCTGTTGTCTGAGTTGTTCCATTATATACTACCATCTGTGGTGTATGTGCAAGTACATAGCTTGCCCCTTTAATTACACTGTTCATTGGTTTTGTCCACCTTTCTTATTTTTCAACCACTTTATTCTTATACTTGTTGAAAGCGCGAAATGAACTTAAAACAGTCTGTCAGACTGTTCTCCTGCACGAATAGAACAAAAAGAGGAACAGTCCCCTATATGGGAACATATCGGGTCTGCCCCTCTTCATATCACATGAAATGATTATACCTGTTCTCTGATAGCTGTCATCTCGGAAACGATGTCATCTACATCAAGAACCATTTCCATCATGCTTACCTGCTCATCATAAACTGCTTCGTCAAATTCTTCTTTCATCTCTGGTTCACATACGTGATATACCGCGAGTCCAAGCTGGACCCCTGTCAACGGACCTGCGAAAGTAGGATCGCCTAAAGTAACAGTCTCAGCTGCAAGACCTGCAGCCTCACCTTCTGCTGCTCCAAGAACTACTACTAAGTTCTCTGCACCATATTCTTCAGCGAATTCTTTTACTCTCTTCTGGTTTTCCAGATCCATTGCGCCTGCGCTTGTTCAGACGAAACATTCCGTAGATGAAAATACGATTTCAGCACCAGCAGTTTTTACACATTCAGCGATAGCTGGTCCCGGAATTCCATCACGGTCTCCGATAATTATTGCTTTTTTGCCTTCTAAAATAGCCATAATTACGCTTTCTCCTTTCTTAAATTATACAAAAAATAAAGTTGTTATCTATGATTTAGAAACCATCCCTGTATTAGATGTATTTCTTAATCATCGCCTCAATTGCCTCTTCTGTGCAATCTTCTTTTACAAGCTCTTCTACTTTTGCTCCATCTTTGTAGATAGCCATTACTGGAAGTCCAAGAACTTTCTCTTTGATTGCAAGACGGCGTGCTTTTGTTGTGTTCAGAGATGCAAATTTTAATTTATCTCCGTATGTGTCAGCGAATGCATGTACTTTTGGCATTAATGCCTGACATGGTACACATCCGTCACCGTAGAAGTCTACGAATACATAGCCTTCTGCTTTTAACACTTCGTCTTCAAAGTTTGTTTTATCTAAATCTAACATCGTAATGTTCCTCCTTATGATTTGTTCCATATAAATCTGTACACAGCAAGCTCCAGATTGTTGCTGCTTTTTCGCATCCTGTGCTGTGCTTGTCAGTTTTAGAAGTAGTCAGACATGCTTCTTTCTACTTGAACTGCTGCGATTGCTCCGTCAGCTGCTGCAGTTACTACCTGTCTTAAGCTCTTAATACGAACGTCTCCTGCTGCGTATACACCTGGAATATTTGTGTGCATATCATCATCTGTCTTGATGTATCCACGTTCATCCATATCGATGATACCTTCGAATGGTTTGCTGTTTGGAATTGTTCCGATAAATCCGAACACACCGAACATTCCGTCTTCTTCATCAGCCTCTACAGTTGTAACTTCACCTGTTTTCACGTTCTTAACTTTCATCCACTGAAGGATATCGTCTCCTCCAACTTCTTCTACTACAGAATCCCACATAAATTCGATCTTGTCGTTTCTAAATGCTTTTTCCTGAATAGATTTTGCTGCACGAAGTTCGTTACGTCTGTGAATGATTGTAACTTTTCTTGCAAATTTTGTAAGGTACATAGCTTCCTCAACAGCAGAATCTCCGCCGCCTACTACATACACTTCGAAATCTTCGAAGAAGTTTGCATCACAAGTTGCACAGTAAGATACTCCTTTACCTGTGAACTCTGCTTCTCCCTTACATCCGATTGGTCTTGAATGAGCACCAGTAGCAATGATCACGTTTCTTGCCTGATACTCTGCTTTTGCGCTCTTTAACACTTTCACTTCTCCCTCAAGAGATACTTCTGTGATTGTGTCAGATACACGCTCTGCTCCAAACTTCTCAGCCTGTGCAGTCATTCTTGCGATAAGAGAAGGACCTGACTCTCCCTCAACAATCTGTCCAGGATAGTTCTCGATCTCATCTGTGATCGCAATCTGTCCGCCGTCCTGACCTTTTTCAAGGATCAGCACAGACAAACGGCTTCTACCTGCATACAGTCCTGCCGCTAAACCGGCAGGACCTGCACCCAGGACGATAACATCATAAATCTTGCTCACTTCTGTTATGCCTCCTTTGTTTGTGATTACTTTGCGTCATTTCTGCCGCAAAGCCTCACTCATATTCTACTTTTACTCTACTCGAAAATAGTCTGTCCGTCAACCTCAGTTGTCAGGGCATTCAATGCCTTCTCAACGATACGACGGCGAAGTGCCTTCTCCTCAGCTTTATCCAATGCCGGATTTCCGAGAGGATGTGGAATAGCGATTGCCGGAACAATTCTGTTAGCTCCAACAGTCATAGAAATTGGAGTTACTGTACATACATGTACAACAGGGATTCCTGCTCTCTCAATTTCTTTTACCATCGTTGCACCGCAACGAGTACAGGTTCCTCAAGTAGAAGTGAGGATAACAGCGTCTACTCCGTCAGCTTTCAGCTTCTGAGAAAATTCATCTGCGAACGCTTTTGCAGATGCAACAGCTGTACCATTTCCTGTTGTTGTATAGAATAAGTGATGTAACTCACCGATCACTCCCTCTTTCTCCATATCACGAAGAACATCTACAGGAAGGACACGGTCAGAGTCTTCATTTGCGTATACCGGGTCGTATCCGCCATGAGCTGTCTCATAGGTCTCTTCTGTCAGATCCATAACACCGGCGATGTCATACTCACCATAGTGAGAAGCACTTGAACTCTCGATGTGATCCGGATTTCCCTTTGGAACAATACCACCGGATGTTACAAGAGCGATCTTAGCATGTGCAAGGTCTTTTACTGCCGGATTTGGCTCAACTCTGTCAAAGTCAGGCATTGGGAACTCTGTTACAAACGGTTTGTCTGCCAGTTTCTTAAGAAGCATATCTACTGCTCTCTTAGAACCTCTTTCTTTCTCGAAGAAGTTTACACGAACACCATTTGGCATATATCCTTCTTCTGCAGAAGCACCGATTGGCTCTCCCTTACCAAGTTTTACAGCTAAAGGAGCCATTTTCTTCACTGCATCTCTCATGCCGGCTGCACTGTTCTTTGTAGAAACCATGTATACCTGGTTCTTGAACATATCAGCACCTGGGTTCTCTACATACATACCTGTAAGAGATGGGATTCCAAGTTCTTCCTGAACTGCTGCTGCGATTGTACCACAAGCAACACCGTAACGACCTGCGTTAAATGCCGGTCCTGCGATAAATACGTCTGGAGCCTGCTCTTTTACCATAGCAAGAATCTCTGCTTTTGCGCTCTCCAGATTCTCATTGAAATAAGAGTCACCACAAATGATTGTTGCGATGATCTCTGCATCATCTTTAAAATTCTGTGTCAGTGCCATACCCGGTCCAACGATTTCGCCTACTCGAAGCTCTACCGGATAATCTGCTTTTTCTTCTCCACCAATCTGAGCAAAGAACTGATTGATGTAATGAACAACTTTTAATTTAGCCATTATTTGATCCTCCATTCCTTATCTTGCACTCAGCTTATTGAAACCTGTTTCATTTGTTGCGCCTGTTAATACCTGAAGCTCAACTTCAAGAGATCCGTCTGCACGAAGTGTCTCTTCACTTGCACCTGCGATCTTTGTTACATAGTCCAGTGTTCCAATTACTTTGTCGAGTTTCGGCAGGATAATTACCTGGTTTGCATTTCCGCCTGTTACTACTGCATCTGCTGCTGCATCTGCGTCAGCAAGTGACTGAGATTTTCCGTCACGTCCTGCATACTCATCTGTGATGATAACAGTCTTAACGCCTTCTGCCTCGATCTTCTTACAGTTCATGATAAGGTCTGTATCCGGGTTACCAAATCCTTCCTGAGATACGATAACTCCATCAAGATCTAACAATTTACAAAGCTTTGCTGTCCAGTCAGAAGAACGCTGTTTATCAGCAAGATATACGTTCTCATTTGTGATGATCTGACATACAAAGTTGATTGTTTTTCCATGCTCTTCAAACAGGTCATGTACAACCGGGTTGTTAAGGTGTACATATGTTGGGTTTTTATCACATGCAGATACACAGTTACCGGATACGATTGCTCCGTCCATGATCTCTGTTGGATTTAAAATTGTAGGAACGATCTTCTTAGCGTCAACGCCGTATACATATGTATCGTGAAGAAGTCCCTGACTCTGAAGCATCTGTACATAAGCAACTCTCGGAAGGTCTGGATATTTTTCAAATCCTTCTTTGATTGTGCATGTCTCATATACTTTTGTCTCATCCGGTGTAAGATTGCGTGCCAGCTCACCGATGTAAGCTGCAACTCTGAATCCTGCGAAACGAACTGCTTTCTCATAATCATGCTGTTTGATATCGTCAACCGGCTCACATACCATAACTAAGTTTAATGTCTTGGAAAATGGTGTGTAATCAGCTCCAGGACCTGTCATATCGATGATACCTTCCTGGAATCCAACGATCTTACCTGCTGTTACAACAGCCATTCCTTTTAATGCATATGTTTTACCTTCACCTACTGTATCAACTTTAGAGATAACTCCCGGGAAGATTCCCCCTCTTCCCTCAACTTTTACTCGTGGTTCAATAACGTCTTTTACCGGTGTAATTCTTACTGACTCTCCCGGTCTTGCAATGTCAAATGATGCGCTCTTAATCTTCTCGTCTTCAAGAGCTACTGCCTTAACGGCCTCCTCGGATACATACAGGATTCCATCTTCGATCTTAGACTCAGATGCGAACTGAATATCCTTAATGTAAATGTGTCCCATTTCTAATCTCACTTTAAGTTCCCTCCTTCAAAAGAATCATTTTATTGTGTAAGCCTAAACGCTTTTACAACCTCTTCCAAAACCTACATTACATCTGCTGATGCCAACCCGCTTTCTAACAGTGTCCAGTCGATCAATTGGAAATCCTCGATCGCACGTTTTCCATATTTCCCGGTTCTGTCCTGGAACTTATGACATGACGCAATCGCATTTTCAACGATAGCCAGACTGTCTGCGCTGACCGCCCCCTTGTCTTTGGAAATCAATACGGATTTGTAAGGTGTCTCATTCGGCTTGACACTTCCGGACAACGGATGTGTCAAAAGCATATGTCCTTGATGAATTCTGTCTCGCAGTTCTACAAGCAGGCCTTCAAAAGTTGTCTCCTTATAGATCATCTCACGTGTTGTATGAAGTTTTTCCCATACCAGTGGATTGTTGGTCACAACAATGTACTTTCCCCGATTCATATGTACCATTTCTCCTTTGCCATAAAAAAAGGACGTCTTAAACACAATCGTGTGCGTAAGTCGTCCTTTCTGTCTTTTGCCCTGATAAATCACATCTAGTTAATCTAGCCATATCATACAGCACAAGATTCAGAATGCGGTCCATTTCCTCCTCCTTTTGCCTGAAAGTTTCACATCACGCACACTCACTTTTACGCTCCGTTTGCCTCTTCGGCGACCGAACAACTCTTCGGTTCTCTCTTAGGAAACATCTTCCCGCTATCAAGTTTTATAGACATTTCGAATAAATCTTATTGTCTGTTTCTATAATAACTTATTGTGAAATATTTTTCAACAGCTTCAAAACAATATCACAGATTTAGTTGATATGCACAATTTCTTTTTTCTCTTTTTGTGCAAGATTACTTACTCTTGTTTTTGAAATTTTTGAAGTAATCATCATGTACTTTCTTGATCGTACCACTCAGGAAGATCAGACCGATAAAGTTCGGAATTACCATCATAGAGTTGAAGCAGTCTGCCATATTCCATACAAGGTCAACCTGTGCAAGTGATCCAAGCACTACGCAGATACATACGAGTACAGAGTAGATCTTTACTGCTTTTGGTCCGAATAAGTATTTAATATTTGCCTGTCCGAAGAAGTACCATCCTATAATTGTTGAGAACGCGAAGAAGAACATACATATTGCAATGAAGATATCTCCGCCTTTTCCATATAATGTAGAGAATGCATACTGGCTAAGTTCAGCTCCTGTAAGTCCTGTCGGAATAGATTTTGTTGTAATAATAACAAGTGCTGTCAGGTTCAATACTATGAATGTATCAATGAACACACCTGTCATAGCTACGAATCCCTGCTCTACCGGATGATTTACCTTTGCCACTGCATGTGCGTGAGGGGTAGAACCCATACCTGCTTCATTAGAGAAAAGTCCTCTTGCAACACCCTTTGTAAGAGCAAGTTTTACTGTTGCACCGACTGCTCCACCGGAAATTGCGGATGGATTGAATGCTCCCACAATAATCGCATGGAAAGCGTAAGGAATACTTCTCCAGTTTGCAATAATAACGATCAAAGCTCCAACAATATAAAGTGCTGCCATAACCGGAACGATGGTCTCTGTTACTTTCGCGATACGCTTCATACCACCTACGAATACGAAAAACGCAATAACTGCTACGATCACACCCATAACAGGCTGTGGAATTCCAAATGCTGTATGGAAAGATGCTGCGATTGAGTTAGACTGTACTGCATTTCCCATAAATCCAAGTGCAAAAATGATTAAAACTGCGAAAAGTCCTGCAAGGAATTTACCAAATTTTCCAGAGAATGCTGCACGGATATAATATACAGGTCCTCCTGTCACTTCTCCGTCTACGCCCACCTGTTTGTATTTCTGAGCCATCAATGCCTCTGCATAAATGGTTGCCATTCCTAAAAATGCTGCGATCCACATCCAGAAAATTGCTCCCGGTCCGCCAATTGCAATCGCTGTTGCAGCACCTGCGATATTACCGGTTCCAACCTGTGCCGCAATCGCTGTTGCCAGTGCCTGGAAAGAAGACATTCCGTCTGCATCTGCGTCGCCTTTCTTATGGAACAATCCACCGAAAGTTCTTCTCATTCCTTCGCCGAAGCCACGCACCTGAATGAAGCCCAGTCTCAATGTAAACCAGATACCTCCGCCAAGCAGTGCAATGATCAAAATGTAGTCTGCCAGATAGTGTTGAATTGTTAAAACTATGTTGTTTAAAGTATCCACAACACGCCCTCCTTTATAGATTATTTGAATAATGTAATATGTTGTATCTATCATAACACTCTCGTTATTTTTACGCAATATTAATAAATTCTTTATATTATTTTTATTCAGTTTTCACAGTTTTCTATTTTATTTACCCAAAAACAGAAAATAAAAAATGGCTGAAAACGTTGATTTTCAGCCATTTTTATTTCTTAACTTTTTCTTAACTTTGATAAATTTTCGTCAATATTGCTAATAATTTATCACTATCTTACACGTTGATCTCCGCCTTCACGCCAAGAATATCTTTATTTTCTTCAAGCATTGGGCGAATCACATTGTCAAGATACGCCTCTACCTGAATCGGAGCACGTCCGACATACTTTGACGGTTCCATCGTTTTCTTCAATTCGTCAAGGCTTAAACCAAATGCCGGATCATCCGCAATCAGCTCAAGAAGGTTATTGTCCAATCCTTTTTCCTTGACGTTACGGCCTGCTTCCATAGACAGTTCACGAATTCTCTCATGGAGCTCCTGACGGTCTCCCCCTGCTTTTACCGCATCCATCATAATATTCTCTGTTGCCATAAACGGAAGCTCGGACATCAGACGTTTTTCAATCACCTTCGGATATACAACAAGACCATCTACAACATTCAGGCACAGATCTAAGATTCCATCGATGGCAAGAAATCCTTCCGGCACGCTCAAGCGCTTATTCGCAGAATCATCCAGTGTTCTCTCAAACCACTGTGTCGCAGATGTGATGGCTGGATTTAACGCATCGATCATCACATAACGGGACAGTGAAGCAATTCGTTCACTTCTCATTGGATTTCTCTTATATGCCATAGCTGAAGAGCCAATCTGTGTCTTTTCAAATGGTTCCTCCACCTCTTTCAAATGCTGCAAGAGGCGAATATCATTGGAGAACTTATGCGCACTGGCTGCAATTCCCGCAAGCACATTCAGCACTCTTGTATCTACTTTTCTTGAATAAGTCTGTCCGGATACCGGATAACATGCCTGAAATCCCATCTTCCGGGCGATCATCGGATCAATCTTATCAATTGTTTCCTGATCTCCGTCGAAGAGTTCTAAAAAGCTTGCCTGCGTACCGGTTGTTCCCTTTGAGCCAAGAAGCTTAAGGCTTCCTCTTACATACTCCAGATCTTCCAGATCCATGAAAAACTCCTGCATCCAAAGGGTTGCTCTCTTGCCTACTGTTGTCGGCTGTGCCGGCTGGAAATGAGTAAAGGCAAGTGTCGGAAGTTCTTTGTACTCATCTGCAAATTTTGCAAGTTCGGCAATTACATTTACCAGTTTTGTCTTCACAAGATCCAACGCTTCTGCCATGAGGATTACATCTGTATTATCTCCCACATAACAAGAGGTTGCTCCCAGATGAATGATTCCCTTTGCTTTCGGACACTGCTGACCATAAGCATATACATGAGACATTACGTCATGGCGGACGATCTTCTCGCGTTCTTTTGCCACTTCATAGTTAATGTCCTCTGCATGTTCTTTCAATTCGTCAATCTGCTCCTGAGTGATGGAAAGTCCCAGTTCCTTCTCAGTCTCAGCAAGTGCAATCCAAAGTTTTCTCCATGTGCGGAACTTCTTGTCCGGTGAAAAGATATACTGCATCTCCTTACTTGCATATCGCTCAGAAAGCGGGCTTTGATATCTGTCGTTTGTCATTTGCTCATTCTCCTACTCAACTTATTCTTGATTTTCTTCGTTTACTGTGCGTTTTTGCACGTCTTAGTATAATACAAAGCAGAGGGAAAATCAATATTCCCCCTCTGCTTCTTTCTCTAAACATCATTAATCAATATGAAATTTCCCCAGAAATTCTTTCATTCTGGCATGTTCGGAGCTAAACACCTCTTCCGGTGTTCCCTGTACTGCAATCACTCCGCCATCCATGAAAATAATCTGGTCAGACACATTTCTTGCAAAATTCATTTCATGTGTCACGATCACCATCGTCATATGTTCTGCCGCCAGATCTTTGATGACCTTCAGGATCTCTCCGGTAAGTTCCGGGTCTAACGCAGATGTAGGCTCGTCAAAAAACAGGATATCCGGTTTCATAGCAAGCGCTCTCGCTATAGACACACGCTGCTGCTGACCACCTGATAACTGAAACGGATAAGCATTTTCCTTATCCTGAAGTCCCATCTTCTTAAGAAGTTCCCTTGCCTCCTTATAAACCTCATCTTTTCCTCTCTTCTGCACACGGATCGGTGCATCTGTAATATTTTTCATCACTGAAAAATGTGGAAAAAGATTAAAGTTCTGAAAGACAAGTCCAAATGTGCCGTCATATAAGATTTCTCCCGCATCCTGTTTCTCCAGACCGGTTGCACACCGAAGGAGCGTTGATTTACCGGAGCCGGATGGTCCGATAATGCCAAGCACCTCGCCCTTTTCCACTGTCAGGGAAATATCTTTCAACACTTCGACGTCACCAAAACTTTTCTTCACATGTTTTATCTCTAATAAGCTCATGACATCCCCCTAACGATAGTAGTTCATTTTCTTCTCCAGACACTCCATAAGAAATGCCACGATGAAGTTAAATACATAATAAAAGATTCCTGCGAACACAAACGGGAGCATCGTCACCTGAGACGCCGCCAGCGCTTTCGCAATTGTGAACATCTCCAGAATTCCGATTGTAAATGCAAGCGAAGTATCTTTGACCAGTGTGATCGTCTCATTCGTCACAGACGGGAGTACCGTCTTCACTACCTGTGGAAGAATGATCCGCATAAAGGTCTGCGACTTACTGTACCCTAAAATCTGTGCCGCCTCATACTGCCCTTTCGGTATAGATTCGATACCACCTCGATAGATCTCCGCAAAGTAAGCGGCGTAATTTAAAATAAATCCAACAGCTACCGCGGTATTCTTCCACGTCGGTGTATTCTGAATACCGAAAATATAATAAGGCCCGAAGTAAATCACCATAAGCTGAAGCATCAGCGGTGTTCCCCGCATAATTGAAATATATACTTTAAAAACAGCGCGGATCACCGGATTCTTCGCCATTCTTCCAAAGGAAACAAGAAGTCCCAGCGGAAGAGAGAATATAAGTGTCACCGCAAATATGAGCAGCGATACAACCATACCCTCGCTCAATTTACTTAACATGACCGAAATTGTCATAAGTAATTCTCCTTATTTTCCAATTGTTGTAATATCTTCACCGAACCATTTCTCGGAGATTTTTGCCATTGTGCCGTCAGCTGCCATTTCTTCCAGTGTCTTCTGCACCTGATCGCGCACTGCCTCATTTCCTTTGGCAAAACCGACACCATATTCTTCTGCTGCGATCTCATAGTCTAAGATCTTGAACGCTGCATCTCTCTTCTCAATCTGATAAGACGCTACAACGATATCCATTGCCACTGCGTCTACAGCGCCGGATTCCAGATTCATAAAGCCTGTATTGTAATCCGGAACAACCTCAAGATTGCCGAATGTTGCCGCCAGCTCCTGATTGTCATCAAGCGCTGCCTGTGCGGAAGAATCTGTCTGGACATCTACTACTTTCCCTTCCAGATCTTTTTCCGAATTAATTCCGGAATCTTCTCTTACAACAAATACCTGTTTATTATCAAGATAAGCATCCGACCATGTATACTCATCTTCTCTTCCGTTCATTGTAAATCCATTCCAGATACAGTCAATTCCGCCGGAGCTTAACTCTGCATCCTTGGAATCCCATGCGATCGGTTTAGGTTCAAACTTAAGATCCAGTCTGTCGCACACTTCCTGTGCAAGTTCCAGATCGAATCCCGTATACTCTCCGTCATCTCCTACGAATCCCATTGGCGGGAAATCCTGGTCGAACCCTACGGTGAATGTATCTCCTGCCTCTTTAGCAGTGTATTCTTTCTTACTTTCACTCTTTCCTTCGTCTTTCTTCTCTTCCTTGCCGCCACAGCCGGAAAGAACGGTCGCTGCCATCAATGCAAGGGCGAGTAATAATGCTAATCTTTTCTTCATATTCTTATCCTCCTCGTCTCTTTGCAATCTGCATAGGATATCACTGCGTTGTTTTATCAATTGATTACTTTACCATGCTAAATTGCTATGTAATCGTATCATATCTAGCAGCACTTGTCAATCCTGCGATATTCCTTTTTCCATATTTCCAGTTTTTCATCCGTCACATCCATATCTACGCTTCTGCGTGCCTGCTTCAATTCTTCTTTCAGAAGAGAATCCATACTGAGATATACTGAATTTCCCGACAGCATCTTTACATACTCTGCTTCCGGCATAGAACGATACGCACAATACATATAAGCTTTCAGCATCTCCGGGTCTTCGCTCAGCCGATACGCTTCCTTGTATGCAGCAGCTGCCTCTTCATACAAAAACTGTTGTCCGTACGCGGTCCCCAGACACCCATATACTTTTCCGTAAAAGCTCTTATCTACCGAATCATCCCATTCATTTTTGACAATTGATTGATAGACAAGAACCGCAAGCGCATACTCTTTGCTTGCAAGCAGACTGTCCGCTTTGTGTTTTGCACGCTCCACATCTTTTTGATTCTGAAGCTTCTCCAACATATTTTGAACTTTGTTGATCTCACCCGGTGAATAGACATTCGACTTTTCCAAAATAGTAAGCACAAACTGCTCGGCAGTACAGTTTTTTTCCATCTGTCCCAAAAGCTGATCCGCCAGCTCCCACATATGCAGCTCTTCTCGAATCCACTCACACAGCTGACGGTTCATCAGTGTATAATCGATCAGATAGAGGTTATTGCAGATATAATAACACAGCTCTTCAATCGTGTAGATTCTGATATGAACCCTTGTAATCATATAGGGTTGTTTGGCACGTTTTTTATGACATAGAATTAAACTGCCCATTGCTTCCTCCTAAATGTATCACTTTTTCCACCTGAAAATCAGACGCCGGGAAAAACTCTCCAAATCCCACATCTTTGAACAAAAGATGACATGTCTTCTCATCCAGAAACATCACTTCAATGCGAAGCCTCAGAGAATAATCTGTTCTTGGCTTCAACCCTTCAAGGGAAACTGTCTCCACTCTCAGTTCATCCTCTGCAAGCGTCTCGATATGAATCTCAATATCGGAAGTATCTTCCAGAAGAACCTCCCAGCAGTCATCTGCTTCATACCAGTGTGTTCCCCATGACACAATGGGATACCAGCCTTCCTTGCCATCCACTCTCATCCGAAGAGAGATCTGCTGCGTCAGGCGGTTTTCATCCAGATAGATGGGTCCATCATCGTAATTTCTGCATTTTCTCATAGATGTATAGCAGGCGCCCTTGCTATATAAGTTATTGCCGATAAATGCACGTCGTCCGTTGCAGAGCACGCGCAGAGAATCGGGATACCAGTTTTTCTCAAACCCTTCTCCGGTCAGGAATACAGAAGACACAACCTTCTTCTCAAAAATGTTCTGAATAAATGCCTTAAAATTGTCATCCGCACTCTTTGGCTCCATCTCGCCGAGCACAGGATACATCGCTTCCATCTCTCTTCGTTCGGCACTTGCCACTTCGTCCACCGTAACAAATAACTGTCCGTTTTCCGCGCCGGCTACGTTCAGTTTCCGAAGCATATAGGCGCGAATCACATCCTCGTCACTGTAAAACAGCGCCGACTCATACTGCCACAATTCTTTGGGCTGATAGAACATGTACTGACAGAAGCTTTCCTTATAATCCTGGACATAGATATCTTCTTTGGCAAGTCCCAGATAATGGCCGATTCCCTTCAGCATCTTAGACATATCCACGTTCGTAAATGGTGTAGAAAACGTAATGCACCGAATATCCTCAAAGTCTTCTAATGTCAGGCTGATAAATTTAGCAAGAAGCCAGACCGCATCCCGCACCCTCGTTCCTACGCGGACCTTCTCACGCCTGAGCGCTTTCTCGAAAAGATCCGGTATCACAAGCGCCGGATTTCTCTTTGCCAGATGCCTTGCCTCTGTTCCATATACCCAGCGTCCTTTTACATATCCAAGCATCAGAGGAATCTGATAACGATCTACAGAGACTTCCATAGTCTCCGGTTCATCCTTCTTCTCATCATAATAACTGATCTGACAGTTTTTTTCATTTAGATCATATCCAAGAATACTGCCTCTTCTCATTACTTTTCTTCCTCTCTACATCTAGTACATCTTAAAGAGCTTTTGTGCCATAAGCTCCTCTTCTTCAAAATCCAGCATTGCCTGCTTACGCCTTGCCGGCGACATACGGATCATCGCATTAAGCTTACCGTATTTTCCTTCTCTCTTCCTGCGATGATTGCGAAACTTCGCCTTCTCTGTTGAAACGCTGTCATTTTCACGAATTTCTTCAAAATAATAGTTCACTTCTTCATCCGCATACAACACAAACTGTTTTACATATATATTTTCACAGACCGGGAACAGCGTCTCTGTCTGATAACCGAGACTTTCTCTTCCTGCTCTTCGTATTTTATAAAAGATCTTCACCTTACTGCCCGGCTCCGCCTGATAGGAAACCATGCATTTATCATGAAGCTGCACTTCCCTGAGCCATGCAGACTTGTATTTTAGATAAAACGGAAGTACAATCTGCTTCTCACACATTTCCCGAAGCACCATATGAAGAACTGACGCCATATCCGCAGAATAGTAACGGTCTGAAAAATACGACAGCAACGCCACCTTGCAAATGTCCGGCAACTCTTCCTTCTTCTCACATTCATTGGCTATAATATCAAATACACAACGGTTCAGCTCACGCCCAAAGAGCACATACTGTCTTGCGGTATATGCAAGATATGCCTGCTTTAACCGGAAATACACATTGTCCGACAGATAATAATCTTCGAAGATCTTCTCCTCTTCAAACATATCTTCCGAAAACAGCATCTGTGTAATAATCCGCTCACTCAGTTTGTGGGACGGAATTCCGTAGTCTCTTGACACTTTCCACAATGCTTCCATATCAGCAGTTGCTCCGCAGAAATAATTTGCCAGATACATAAGCGTCACCTTATCGTACTGCTGCCTTCTGAATAATTCGAAGCACAGATATGTCAGGAATTCATCTTCTGCATAATTATCTTCTCTGATCCTCCTGCTGCACAGCCGGAAGACCTCCTGTTCTTCAAAGAACTCAATGCCTTTGATCTGCAGATTTTCAAAAGTCGGCTCTTCCTTTTCATCCGTCTCTTTCCATTTTCCGAGCGTTGCACCGTATTTCTTACACATCTCAAGAAATCTCGGTTCATAGAACAGCCGCTTCGTCTCGTAAGGAATTGAATCCGTATAGTGGCGTCCTTCTATGGACTCCCACACAATCCTTGATTCCTTATCATACAGGTAAATAATCGCGCCTTCGTCCTCATTATACGGAACCTTCTGCTTCACAGACCCGTCAGATTCAATGACAAGCACACATTTCATATTCGGAACTTTTGTAGATACCATATACGCATGACAGATATCTCTCATTGCCTCCATATGCTCCGAAGTCATCTCTTCTTCGGTGCAGAATCTTTTATAAAGGATTCGCAGCGGCTCTGTAATATGCCGTTTCAAAAGCTGATCCATTGTAAAAGAGAACATCTGCTCACGGTACTCAAGAAACATTTCCTCACCGCCCTCTTCGTAAGTCAGAAGATTGGCATAGAGAAATGCTGCCTTCTTATAATCCAGTGAATTACCATGCATGAAATACAGAAAGATAGATCTGGGGAGCGTTCCCCGCATCCGTTCTGTATCAAGCGTAAGCATATAATATTCATAAAGCTTTGCAATTTTAAGCTTTGCCTTCACTGCTTTCTGATACCACATAAAATATTTATTCTGTGTCTTATTTCCTTTGATGAGAAGGGTGCAGATTGTATTTAAGATCATCGGCTCATCATAAGTCTCGTAGTTCCGCTCCAATATGCGGAACAACGGTTCACTGTACGCTTTCTGCTGACTGGCAAAATTCGCCACATAGAGCGCCAGTTCCTTCGTCATCAGACGATATTTTGACGCAAAATTAAGTACCTGGATCTCAAACTTTCCAAGCTTCTTAAGAAGCGTAGGCTTCTCTTGATAGCACAGATATGCCTCCAGATAAAAGAGCACTCCGTGAACCTCAAATTCAAACTGCTGCTCCAGAACTTCCAGTTTCTTATATGGATTACGATACCGGTTATCCAGATGAAGAAGCATATAAAGAAGGAACCAGGAGTCCTGATGGCGCATATAAGTCTTGCCGATCTCATCAAGCACACGGTCTGTATGCGGTCCCTTTCCACGCACAAGAGCGGTCAGATACAAGTAATAGCAGTTGGTGATGGGATCTTTTCCTATGGCAAAGCGATTGTAATTGTAATTTTCCAATATCCATTTTGCCTCTTCCATCTTCTTGCCGATCACATAAATGTGCGCCTGCAAAAGCTGATACATCTCACTCTGCGTCTCGATCTTCCGAATCGCAGCCACCTTCTCTGTAGCGCTCTCTACCCAGTCGTCCAGTCCAATCCTTCCGCCGATGTATCCCACATATTCTTTTAACGCCTGCGCATACAAAAGTTCCGGCACATGATGGTTTTCATCATATTCCAGATTCTGCAGCACTTCCACTTCATAGGTCAGCGTCTCATACGGTGTCACAAACCGGATCGCACCGTAGTTTCTTCCGCTATGAAGCCGCTCCGGACGCACCAGATACTCTACTTCATAATTATTTCCCACGAAATCTTCCGTCGTAATATCCGGACGGTTTACTTTCAGGAACCGCCCTTCTGTCTCGATATGGATCGGCATGAAGCCCCATGTATTCTTCATGATCGGGATAGTGCCCTTGGTAGATTCCTTCACATCTTCAAAGAGCATGCCCTCTCCCTGAAGCGTCAGGAAGATACACTCCTTCTGCTTGATCCCCACAAGGAATTCTTCCATTGCCTGATCTCCGAGAGACCACTTTCTCATATTATCATAGAGATGGAAGATCCTCTCATTTTCATATTTCAGAATCTCATAGAAATCTCTGGAGCGGAACAGGCGTCCTGCTTCGGAGAAATCTTTGATCGCAAGCTTTCTGAAATCATCCGTGCTCTGCACCTTTCCGTAGCTTGTCATAACATACGGTTTCTCAATAATGGCTGTAAAGGACAATTCATATTCTCCGCCGGTACACACAACGGTAAACTTCCCCTGTTCCACATGTCCCGGCTTCAATCCTCTGCCATCATATGTAAATTCTATTCTCGACGGGTTCCCTTCGAACCCCTGGTCTTTAAAATGAACACGAAAAGAAGAGGGATATACGATCCCTCGTATCTTACTGTCATTATAACTCTTTATTAAGAAACTCCCCCTGTATACTTCCCCTTCACCTATGATCAGTACCAGATTCGTCTCCTCAAATACTATATCCGGCTGTACCTGCCGGAAATCTCCTTTGGAAAATTTTTGAATCTTATTTTTCAAGACTACACCTGCTTCTTTCGTTGCTTTTTTCAAAAAACATACTATAATAGATTATAACATTGAATAACTCATAATGGCAATGCTGAATACACAAAATCTTGAATTATACCAGGAAAGGAACATAGATATGGATAAAAAGCCGGAATTTCACGGAAGTGATCTGGAAAAAATCGAAGAATATTATCACATTCCAAAGGAGGAGATCATTTGCTTTTCCGCTAATGTAAACCCTCTCGGACTGTCAAAAAAAGTAAAGAAAGAGCTTGCATCCAACCTTGATGTAATCACCAGATACCCGGATCGTAATTACACAAGTCTGCGGGAAGCGATCGGAAATTACTGCGGTGCCTCCCCGGCACATATTGTCGTCGGGAACGGATCGACAGAGCTTATCTCTCTCCTTATTTCCCAGCGCGCGCCGAAGAAAGCACTGCTCCTTGGACCAACCTATTCCGAATACAACCGAGAATTATCACTGATCAACGCTTCCACCGAGACATATCTTCTGCGGGAAGAGGACGACTTTCTTCTGAATGCAGATGATTTTCTATTTGCCTGTACGGAAGACATCGATCTTGTGATCATCTGCAACCCGAACAATCCCACATCTTCCGCTATCCAGACAGGAGATATGGAACGAATCATCCGTGAATGTAAAAAACGAAACATTTTCGTTATGATCGATGAAACTTATGTGGAATTTGCTCCTTGTATTGAAGAGATTACTGCCATTCCCTTAACAAAGCGCTATGATAACCTTATGGTGATCCGCGGCGTCTCTAAGTTCTATGCTGCTCCGGGACTGCGCTTTGGCTATGGCATCACAAGCAGTGAAGCCTTTCTCAAGTCGCTTCATCAGCACCAGAATCCATGGAGCTTAAATAGTGTAGGCGCTTATACCGGCGAACTTATGCTTAAGGACACGGATTACTTCCGGGAAACGAGAGCACTCATCCTCTCCGAGAGGGAGCGCATGTTTGCCCGTCTGTCTCATATGGACGGATATAAACCCTACGCGGCATATGGCAACTTTATTCTCGTTCGGATATTAAAAGAAGGGCTCACCTCTTTTGATGTATTTGAAGCAGCTATAAAAAACCGGCTAATGATTCGGAATTGTTCATCCTTCGAATCACTAACCGGCGAATATATCCGTTTCTGTATTATGAACCCTGAAGACAACGACCGTCTTCTTCACGTTCTAAACAGTCTCATTTAAATAAATGTCAGACAAGGGGATGATCTTACTCATCTCCTTTTTCATGCGTTCCGTCATGGAAACGCCATCTTCTTCGCACACTTCCTCCACCGTTTTCGCTCCAAAGACCAGGCTTGTAAGCGCGGCAATCGTAATTGTCCCTTCACTGTTGACCCGTTTCCCTTCCATAAGCATAGCGCCGGAAAACTCCGTACCGGTCAGCACAACACAGCGGTTATTTTCTTCAATTACAGGATCGGTGATCTGAAAACACACCGCCATCAGGCTTGTAAGCCTCAATGACATCAGCATTCTCCTTGCATCTACGATACGCACCATGATTTTGGGCTTCTCCTTTTCTGCCCGCTCGAAATCCGGCACATCGATCAAACAATCTGTAATTCTTCCACCGTCTTTTATCACCATCAGGCGGCCACCGTCACTAGCATACTCTTTCATCAGGCGTTCATAATAAGCCGCATTTCTTTTTGCATACACCTGATAATGTGCAGACAGATAAGACTCTGCCAACTCGGCAAGCTCACCTGCCTCTTCGATTTTAAGCGGTTCTCCCTCTCCATGAAAATATCGTTTTTCCTGCTCATAGACCGTGCGGAAATCATGGGGAAGGTAAATTGCCTCCGCTGCCGGCATCAGAAAGGTAAAATTCTCTCCGTCCTGGTACATATCCTTCAATGCCTTTCGAATCAAGGCTTTCATATAACCCCTTTTTCTCCAGCTCTCCTGCGTAGCAACCGCAACAATATAATGCGCTGTTTTCTCAATCCCGTTGACCATGATCTGATAAGGATTCAGATGAAGCATCGAACGCACAGCGCCTTCTTCTTCCAACACATAGATTACGTTATCTTTTGTCTTCTCAGTGAAATAATAGTCGACGAAAGAGGTGCTGTCCTCTGAAAACACCTCTTCGTACAACGACCTCACCACCTGATGTTCTTCCTTTTCCAGTCTGCGAATCTTCATCGTCTCTTCTACTCCTTCTATCCGCGGGGACACCCTTTGCAATTGCCGCAAGCATCCTCTTCCTCCGGCTCTACTTTATAACTGTAATTTGCAATCGTATCAAGCGCTGCGATGGCCTGCGAGGAGATTCCTTCTCCGCTTCCTGTAAATCCAAGTCCTTCTTCTGTAGTCGCTTTAATATTAATCTGATCCTTTTCAATTCCGAGAGCTTCCGCAACATTTTCCCGCATTTTCTCAATATGCGGAGCCATCTTCGGCCGCTGCGCGATGATGGTCGCATCGATATTACCAATCACATATAATTTCTGTTCGATCAGCGCTCCCACCTGTTTCAAAAGCTCCATGCTGGATGCTCCCTTGTAAGCCGGATCTGTATCCGGAAAATGTTTTCCGATATCCCCCAGAGCCGCGGCTCCAAGAAGCGCATCCATGATCGCATGCAACAGCACATCCGCGTCCGAATGACCAAGCAGCCCTTTTTCATAAGGAATCTTTACACCTCCGAGAATCAGATCTCTGTTTTCTACGAGCTTATGCACGTCATACCCCATTCCTATCCGCATTCATTCATCCTCTTTTCTTCGTTCTTATCGTCTTTCTTCGCTCCATTCAAGAATATTTCCCGAATTCGCGTCAATCTCAAAATCATATTCTTTCTGTTCGTATATAATATCACCTTCATACCGGAATTGTCCATCATCTGAATCAAGTTCTATATGAATATCCTTTTCTGAAGCTCCCGGCACTCTCTCAAGTGCGATCTTCATCGCCTCTTCCTTCGTCAATTTCACATTCGGATTGGCAGTGTTGTTTGTAGAATTTGCAGTTGCATCCTGTGCCATATCGTCCACCGAAGCTGTGCTGCCAGCTATCAGTTCTTCACGCTCTGCATTTAAGATCTGTCCATCGGAAGCTGCCACCTCGTAATCGTATTCCATTCCGCCTGCATCAAACCGGATCTCATATACTTTCTGACCGTCCTCTCTGTCTTCGCTTACTTTTAATCTGGTCACGTTCTCTTCTGTAATCTGCGCATCACTAAGCGCCGCTTCTAACGCTGCGTCTCTTCCGATATCCTTACCGCTTCCTGCCGCTCCACATCCTGCTAATGTTCCTGCTGTTAATACTGTTGCTGCTGCTAATGTCATAAATCTTTTCATATTCTATATCCTCTCTTTCTTTCATTTTCTGTACTTATTTTTCTGTACTTATTTTTCTATACTTATGTTTCCTTTGTTGATATGAATATATAACAGAAACATTAAAGAAAGATGAAAAATAAGATGAAAATATATTTTTTATTCCGGAATTTCAAAAATAAATCTTGTGCCCTCTCCTAACCTGCTCTCTGCCCGGATCGTTCCTCCGTGAGCTTCCACGATCCATTTCACCATGGAAAGACCAAGTCCCGAATGGCTGTCTGTGCTTCTCGCAGGATCCGCACGGTAAAATCTCTCCCAGATATGGACAAGGTCTTCTTCGGAAATCCCGATTCCGTTGTCCTCCACAATTCCTTCTATCATCTTCCCGTTCTTGGAAAGTGTTACCTTCACCATACCATTTTCCTTTCCGTAATATACGGCATTTTCAAGAAGATTTACAAGAAGCCGGATATAATAACTCTCGTCTGCCCGCGCATAGATCTCCGGTTCGATCTGCAGCTCAAAGGTTCGGCAAAGCCCCTTTTCCTCCGCAAGAAGCTTCTGCTCCTCCACAGCCATTTCTGTCAATTCACTGAGATTAAGACGCTCCACCTGTGCAAGCATCTCGTCAAATGTCTCCGCAAGCACATAGATCTCATCCTTTCTTCCGTGCCCTTCAAGCCCGATTCTTCCGGACAGATTTTCTTCTTCCCGAATCTTTTTCACCGCACCCGTCATCTGTTTTACCGGAAGAAGTGTTCGTCCGGTAAAATAAAATCCCGCCAGCACCGTGACCACCAGCATAAGAGGAAGTGACAAAAGTGCGATTCTCATAGTCACATAAAATTTTTCTTCTACATCTGTAATAGAAGTGACACCTCTGACATAAACCGAGTTCTCTCCATCCACCTTAAAAAATTGATCGTATACAAACCATTTCTTTTGTCGGTCATTTAATTTGCGCAAGTTTCCGTCTTCAAATTCCGGCTGCACATCAACTCCATACGGAACCCGTCCATATAAGAAATAGCCTTGTTCGTCATATAATGCCAGATATACGCCTTTCTCCAGCGAATAAAAATCGGAATCTACCCGAACTTCTCCATTTTGAATGGTAAGCTCTTCCACACTCTCGTGCACCTCTTCTTCCAATTCCGCCCCTGCGGAGGTCAAAACCTCGCGACTGCTGAGTGAAAACAGAAGAAAAAGAGATGCCGCTGTCAATACAGTCATAAAAAATGTATATAATAATGTAATTCTTAATCTTACTGATAATTTCTTCATTCTTTCGCCTTCAGAACATATCCCGCACCGCGAACCGTGTGGATTAATTTTTCCTCCTGTCCATCATCAATCTTCTTGCACAAATAACGGATATATACATCAATTACATTAGAGCTTCCCACATAGTCATAATTCCATAAATGTTCTTCCAACCGTCCCCTTGATAAAACAATGCCGGCATTCTGCATCAAATAACGAAGAAGTGCAAATTCTTTCCCGGACAGTTGAATCTCTTTTTCTCCTCGTGTCACCCTGTGTGTTGACATACACATCTTCAAGTCACCCACCTCATAGCAGTCGCCTCTTGTCTCCCCGGTACTGCGCAGCAGCACCCGCACTCTGGCAAGAAGCTCTTCTAACGCAAAAGGCTTCACCAGATAATCATTGGCTCCTGCTCCAGTCTTTCCACAATAATTCTATTTAAAAGCCTGCTTTTCATATCTCTGAAACATTCAATTCAGCATCTTTTTAAAAAAGTCTTTTTAAAAAAATATTTTTTTAAAAAAAGGTATTGACATTTTGTCGATTTTAATAGTATAATAGCAAAGCGAGTTCGGGGTACGAACTTGAAAACATGGGATCATAGCTCAGCTGGGAGAGCATCTGCCTTACAAGCAGAGGGT
>ERZ791871.266-NODE-266-length-75843-cov-5.624268_pt1 | contig 75843 bp, 73 predicted proteins | sample MGYA00510280_ERZ791871 | MGnify/ENA primary metagenome ERZ791871 (study PRJEB30046, sample SAMN00792111) | human gut metagenome | study: EMG produced TPA metagenomics assembly of the A metagenome-wide association study of gut microbiota in type 2...
CCTTGTTTGACAAGACCTTGGAATCCTTGTTCTCCATTTGTTATTTCGGAGATTAGTTCCGTTATTTGCTCGGGTGTAAATTCCATAATAAGTTATTTTTGACTGTTCTATTACAAAAATAAATAAATTGGAATTTACACACTTTTGGGGACACTATCCTAAAAAACGTAACGCATGGGGTTTAGCATGAGAAAAAATGAGGGGAAGCCGCTTGACAATCAACTCTCCCCCCCGTGCAAGGGGGAGCCGAAGGAGATAATTGGAAAACTAAAAAGATAAAAAGCGCCGTCTCGTGCAGCTGGGATCTAAAATTGACAAAGCTATTCCTGCCCGTTCAATTTATTAAATAAAATGGCCAAGTTCGTGTATATTGTCGTATTTTGTACGGCAATATGAGCAGGCACTTTAATCCGGGCCGGGGTAAAATTCCAAATAGCTTTAATTCCCCAGGCAACCATTAAATCGGCCACGTTCTGGGCACATTCAGCCGGAACGGTAATAATACCTATCGCCACGTTACATTCTCCCGGCATTCCCCGGAACTGGTCCACGTGAAAAATCTCGACATCATTAATCTTTGTCCCTATTTTAGACTTGTCCACGTCGAAAGCCTTCTGTATATTCAATCCGAAATTTCTCAATCCCTTATCCTGCAACAAGGCACATCCCAACGAACCTGCCCCAACTAGAAAAGCGTTATTAATCTTGTTGAAACCAAGAAAGTCATCCAGTATCTCCACGAAATTATCCACTTCGTAACCAACACGAGTTTTACCGGAGATACCGGTATGCGACAGATCTTTCGTCACTTGCGTGGCGTCTATTTCCATGTATTCGGCAATTCTTGTTGACGAGACGTACTTCTCTCCCTGCTTTTGCAATGTTTTCACGAAAGAAAGATAAGCGGGCATACGCCTCAAAACCGGAACTGGAACAACTTTACTATCATTAGCCATATAACGTTCTATAATTTCTGCAAAGTTATATCTTTTCGGTGAAATCCGACACAAAGAATTTGCATTATTTCTTTTCTGTCGTTTCCGGGCGAACAACACCTTTGGTCGACGCAATCATATTACTTTCCCCGTTAAACACCGCCCCGGCCTCAACAACCATAGTTGCAGTGGAGATCGTTCCCTTCACGTTTGATTTTGCCCTTAACACGACAATACCGGTTGAAACTATATCCCCCTCCACGCTCCCGAACACATCAATATTCGGAGAATTGACTTTTCCCGTAACATGAGAAGAAGGTCCGAGGATCAAACGACCGTCAGCATTAACAGTCCCGACAAGCGTGCCGTCAATCCGTATATCCCTTGGCGTTTGAATATTCCCCTCGACGATGACACCTTCACTCAAAAGATTCAAGATTGCCTGTACTTCCTTTCCCATATCTCTATTTCATTTTTATTTTCCCAAATGCAACACATACGTGACTTTGATAATTAGTACGTTTTTATCATGACATACTAATTCCGGGTTTAAAGTTAGTGAAATTTCGTCAAATACATACATCATCTCCACCAGCACACACTCTCCCTTCACTTCACGCCTCACACTCGTCAAATGAAATGCACGAAAAAAAAACACACCGTACAGCCTACATTTCTCGAATTCATTCCATATTTGTACGAAATTAATGCTATACACTTTTTATGCATTATTAATATTTTCATCCTCAAACACACGCTTTTTTCACTGAAAAGAAATATCAAAGCCCGAACTTACACCCACCGTATATTTTTACTATTTTTGCCCGCTCAACAGAATGAACCAGTTTATTTAAAAGAATATACATGAACTACAAGGAAACATTAGAATGGTTATTTGCCCAGCTTCCCATGTACCAAAGAGAAGGTAAGGCCGCATACAAAGCCAATCTGGACAACACGTTAAAACTGGATGAACACTTCGGTTCTCCGCACAAACAATTCAAGACCATCCACGTGGGAGGTACAAACGGTAAGGGTTCAGTGTCTCACATGCTGGCCTCCATATTACAAGAAGCCGGATATAAAACCGGGCTATACACGTCACCGCATTTGAAAGATTTCCGTGAACGCATCAAAATAAACGGGGAGATGATCACAGAACAATACGTGATCAATTTCGTGGAAGAGAATAAATCACTTTTCGCCGGGATCAAACCGTCCTTCTTCGAAATGACAGTAGCGATGGCCTTCCAATATTTTGCGGATCAACAAGTTGATATTGCTGTTATCGAAGTCGGACTTGGGGGGCGACTGGACTCCACGAATATCATTACCCCTCTGGCCTCGGTGATCACGAATATTTCATTCGATCATATGGCCCTTCTCGGTGACACGCTAGAAAAAATCGCACACGAGAAAGCGGGGATTATCAAACCCGGTATTCCCGCAATCATCGGGACGAAAGACCCCGCCAGTGACTTTGTCTTTATTGAAAAAGCAAAAGAGTGTGAAACCACCCTTGAATTTGCATCCGAAAACTGGCAAGTAACACGAGATAATAAAAACACCTACCGGCTGGAAAACAAAAACGGGATCACGTTTGCCCCCGTGCAAGCGGACCTGAAAGGACTTTATCAACGAAAAAATATCCCGGCCGTTCTGGAAACGGTTCTAAGCCTAAGAAACAATGGCTTGCACATCTCCGATCAAAACATATACAACGGCATAGCCAACACAATTCGCAACACGGGATTGCTTGGACGTTGGCAAGAATTATCACAAACCCCCTATACGGTATGCGACACCGGACACAACATCGATGGACTAACCGAGATTGTCGCCCAATTAAAAACCTGCACGTACGAACAACTTCATTTCGTGATCGGGATGGTAAACGACAAGGACGTGGATAGCGTGTTGCGCATCCTGCCCAAAGACGCTATTTATTACTTCTGCAAAGCATCCATACCCAGGGCTATGGATGAGAAAACTTTAGCCGAGAAAGCCCGAGTAAATCATCTTCACGGGAAAACCTTCCCGACAGTTGCAGCAGCCTATCAAGCCGCCCGTGAAGCCGCCAGCAACCGGGATATGATATACATCGGGGGAAGTACTTTTGTTGTTGCGGAAGTGATTTAAAAAAGTTTATAAACCTTATGGACTTTACAAACCTTATAAACTAAAAGAGTGTCAAAAATAAATTTTGACACTCTTTTTACTACACGAAAAATCAAACTATAAACTTTGTCTTATTCCTCTTTAGGAGTTTCTTTTTGCGCTTTAAATACCGCAATCACGTTATTACTATCTTTCAGCGTCAACTTATCATTCTTTATGATAAAACTCTTCGTATCTTCCAGAACCTTGAAAAAACTTGTTTCAATATCCATATCAGGACAAGCCATCTTAGTCGCACCCATCCCGCTAAAAGTCAATTGCGACTCGTTTTGTTCGTAAACACCAAAAAAGCGATTACATCCCGCCCTTCCAAATATTTTCTTATCACTGCTTTCAAGCGTGATGAATACCTCGCTCCCACCTTCCTTGAACTTAATCTCTTTCCCGTTCAAACTCTCCGCAACCCATTTCACCCCAGTCAGAGAAACGCTCTCCTTTGCCGACTTGCACGAAGTCATCCATATTGCTAATACACAACAAAAAAATATTCCTTTCATAATTCAACCACCATTTTGGATAATTAGTACTCATTAGTTTTCTCATTTTTTCTACAAATACCATGCCAAAAGGGAATTTCATCAATAAACCTCACCTCATTCAAACATTCATTTATTTGAGAAATCGAGCAGTAAAAAAAAACATCTAAAGGGATGAATTAACTTTTGAATTACTGAATAAATTCAATAATTGATTATATATTTGCACGTATTTTTAAAATAAACAATTACAGGGTGAATTAGAAATAATTATCTACATATCAAAAACATAATAAAACAATGTCCAAGGTTATAAAACTGAAAAAAGGCCTTGATATCAAGTTAAAAGGAGAAGCCGAAAATCTGGTGAAAAACATCGAGAGATGTGATTTCTATGCGGTAAAACCAACAGATTTCCGTCTACTTACTCCCAAACTTGTAGTAAAGGCAGGCGATCAAGTGAAAGCGGGTGACGTGTTGTTTATCGACAAGTACAGACCTGAAGTCAAATTCACATCACCTGTTAGCGGTACAGTCGAAACCGTAAACAGAGGAGAAAGAAGGAAGTTACTGGAGGTCGTGGTTAAAGCGGATGCCGAAATCCAATACAAGGATTTCGGGGCAGCAGATGTGAACAAACTTTCCAGAGACGAAGTCATCGAAAAATTACTTGACAGCGGTGTTTGGCCCATGATCAAACAACGTCCGTACGACATCATCGCTACCCCGGCTGATATGCCGAAGGCGATATTCGTGTCCGGTTTTGATTCCGCTCCTCTCGCTCCGGATTTCGACATTACTCTTGCAGATGAATTAACCGCACTCCAATCCGGAATCGATTGCTTAAAAAAATTATGCGGTAAAAATGCGAATTTGAACTTGAAAGAAGGGACACCTTCAACATCCGTGTTCGCCAAGCTGAAAAACGTGGATGTAAATTATTTCGCAGGACCACACCCGGCAGGAAATGCAGGAATCCAGATTCATCATCTGAACCCAATCAACAAAGGGGAAATCGTTTGGGTGGTAAATGCTATGGATCTTGCCATTATCGGACGATTATTCACTTCCGGAAAATTCGACGCCCGCAAGACGATTGCTCTCGCAGGTTCAGAAGTTGAAAAGCCTGCTTATTACAAAACCATTCTGGGGGCAAAAATCGGTTGTATCGTGAATGGGAAACTGAAGTATCAAGTTCATCAACGTATTATTTCCGGTAACGTACTCACGGGGTACAAGGTAACTGAAGAGAACTACCTCGGATACTATAATAATATGGTAACCGTTATCCCCGAAGGTGACAATTACGAATTTTTGGGTTGGGCAACTCCCGGTTTCAACAAATTCTCCATATCAAAAACTTTCCCCTCTTTCTTATGCCCGAACAAGAAATACACTCTTGATGCCAACTATCACGGGGAAGAAAGAGCATTCGTGGTGACCGGACAATACGAGAAAGTCCTTCCCATGGACATCCTTCCCGTTTACCTGCTGAAAGCAGTACTGGCAGAGGACTTGGACAAGATGGAACAACTGGGAATGTACGAGGTTGTCCCGGAAGATATGGCTTTATGCGAGTTCGTTTGTACCTCTAAAACCCCGGTTCAGGAAATACTAGAAAAAGGTATAGAATTAATGATAAAAGAACTAAGCTAATTTTAAATTGCAAATTTTAAATTGTCAATTCCTTGATGGGACACGATTCAAAATTTAAAATCTAAAATCTAAAATTTAAAATTATAAAGATGAATTTTTTACGCAACTATCTAGATAAGCAAAAGCCAAAATTTGAAAAGGGAGGCAAACTATACAAGTTGCATTCTGTTTTCACGGGTTTTGAGTCTTTTCTTTTCGTGCCTAACCGCACGACATCTTCGGGCTGTAATATCCGGGATGCGATCGATCTGAAAAGAACCATGATCATTGTCGTACTGGCTCTTATTCCGGCCCTTTTATTCGGTATCTATAATGTGGGATACCAGCATTTCAACGCAATGGGTACTCTGGCCGATACCGATTTCTTCGAGTTATTCTTCTATGGGCTGTGGAGAGTGTTACCCATGATCATCGTTTCCTACGTGGTCGGATTGGGTATTGAATTTGCCGCGGCACAAATCAGGGGACACGAGATCAACGAGGGATTCCTCGTATCCGGTTTATTAATCCCGATGATTATGCCGATCAATGCACCCCTTTGGATGGTGGGAGTTTCCACCGCCTTCGCCGTGATTATCGGTAAAGAAATCTTCGGTGGTACCGGAATGAACATCTGGAACCTGGCATTGTTAGCCCGTGCCTTCTTCTTCTTCTCCTACCCTTCCATGATTTCAGGGGATAAAGTATGGATCGCCGGAATGCCCGACGGGTTCTCGCAAGCGACCCCGCTTGCCGAGGCTGCCCAAGGTCTACCCACGACATATGACATGTCTTCCATGTTCTGGGGATTGATCCCGGGTTCCGTGGGAGAAACATCAACCTTCTGTATATTGCTCGGGGCCATCTTGTTAATTGCCACCGGAATCGGGAGTTGGAAAATCATGCTTTCCACTTTCATCGGAGGTTACTGTATGGCTTTATTACTTAACTACACGTTACCCGCAAGCAACCCGTATGCGGCAATAACCCCGATTACTCATTTAATCATGGGTGGTTTTGCTTTCGGAGCCGTATTCATGGCAACAGACCCTGTAACATCGGCACAAACGGAAAGAGGAAAATGGATATACGGTTTCATTTTAGGTGTCATGGCCATCCTTATTCGTACACTAAACCCCGGTTACCCGGAAGGAATGATGTTAGCCATCCTGTTAATGAACACCTTTGCTCCGCTTATTGATTGGTTTGTAGTTCAAGGTAACATCAAGCGCAGACTGAAAAGAGCTAAAGCGATGCAATTGTAGATTTTAAATTTTAAATTGTAAATTTATTCTGATACGAATTTAAAATCTAAAATCTAAAATTTAAAATTAATAACGAGATGAACAAACAAGGAAATACATATACCTTTATCTATTCCATCGTTTTGGTTGTCGTAGTTGCAGCCATTCTGGCGATAGTGTCTCTTTCACTAAAGCCATACCAAGATGAGAATATAGAGAACGAGAAGAGACAAAACATTCTGAGTTCTGTAAATGTTAGTTCTACCCCGGAGACTTCGGCTGAATTGTTCAACAAAATCATCACGAAACAATTCATTCTGAACTACAAGGGTGAGGCTATTGAAGGAAACGCCTTCGCCGTGGACATCCCGACGGAAGGTAAGAAACTTCAGAAAGCACTTAAAAATCCGGAACTTCAACAAGCATTGAAAGACGGAAAATTGCTTTCAGAAACGATCAAAGATGATAAAGCATTAGCAGATGTCAAATTCCCTGTATTCGTAGCCGACATTGACGGGGCCATCAAGTATATCCTGCCGACCTATGGAGTTGGGCTTTGGGGGCCTGTTTGGGGTTACATTTCTTTAAACGAAGATAAGAACACGGTTTACGGAGTTCTGTTCGATCACAAAGGAGAAACACCCGGACTTGGAGCTGAGATCACTCAACCCTTTTTCCAAAAACAATTCAGCGGGAAAACGATTTTTGAGAACTCCACGTTAAAAGCCATCACTGTAAAAAAAGGTGGAAACGCTACCGGAGCTCATGAAGTAGACGCAATCTCAGGAGGAACAATCACTTCAAAAGGTGTTGAAACCATGATTGGCGACTACTTAAAATGTTACGAACAATTCTTAAAACAAATACAATAATGAGCGATAAAGAAACATTATTTTCAGCTAAGAACCGAGGCTTGTTACTCGGCCCCTTGAGCAAAAATAACCCTGTTCTGGTACAGATATTGGGTATATGTTCTGCTCTTGCCGTAACTGCAAAATTAGAACCCGCCATCGTGATGGCTCTTTCGGTTACAGCCGTAACGGCATTCTCTAACGTGATTCTTTCGCTACTGAGAAATACAATCCCGACACGCATACGTATCATCGTGCAACTGGTCGTGGTTGCCGCTTTGGTAATCATGGTGGACCAAATACTGAAGGCGTTCGCATACGAGGTAAGTAAACAATTATCCGTGTTCGTTGGGTTGATCATCACAAACTGTATCATCATGGGACGTATCGAGGCTTTCGCCTTGGGCAACAAACCGTGGCCTTCATTACTTGACGGTATCGGTAACGGTCTAGGATACGGTTTAATCCTCGTTATCGTGGCTTTCTTCCGTGAACTACTTGGATCCGGAACTTTGTTCGGGGTAAAAGTAATCCCACAAATATTCTACGATTGGGGTTATCAAAACAACGGTTTAATGATCCTTCCCCCGATGGCATTGATGCTGGTGGGTCTGATCATTTGGGTTCACCGTTCCAAGAACAAGGATTTAATAGAACAGAAATAGTCAACTAAAAGTGAAATAACGATATGGAAAATCTATTAAATATATTTGTACGGTCCGTATTCATTGATAACATGATCTTTGCTTACTTCCTAGGTATGTGTTCATACCTTGCCGTATCAAAGACCGTGAAGACATCATTCGGATTAGGTATTGCCGTTGTATTCGTATTATTAATCACCGTCCCGGTAAACTATTTGCTGGACAACTTCGTGTTGAAAGCCGGAGCTTTAAGCTGGTTACTCGGTGAAAGCGCTGCAAACATCGATTTGAGTTTCTTGAGTTTCATCATGTTCATCGCAGTCATTGCTGCTATCGTGCAACTCGTGGAAATGGTAGTTGAAAAATTTGCCCCAGCACTTTACAACCAGTTAGGAATCTTCCTGCCGTTGATCGCGGTAAACTGCGCTATCATGGGAGCATCCTTGTTCATGCAAGAAAGAGGATATGCTAACATTGGAGAGGCTACGGCTTTCGGTTTGGGTTCAGGTATCGGTTGGTTACTCGCTATCGTGGGTATCGCCGCTATTCGTGAGAAACTGAAATATTCAAACATCCCCGCCCCACTTAGAGGTATCGGTATTACCTTTATCGTGACTGGATTGATGGCTATTTCATTCATGAGTTTCTTGGGAATTAACCTGTAAAGTAATTTTAAATTGTAAATTTTAGATTGTAAATTTCTCTGGAGTCCTCAATTTAAAATTTAAAATCATAAAATCTAAAATTAAAATGATGTTATTAGCAATAAATACAACAATTGTCATGTCAGGTGTCATCGTGTTCCTCATCGTAACACTGATTCTCGTAGGCATGCTTTTGTTCGCCAAGGCCAAACTGACTCCCAAAGGAGAGGTGAAGGTTGATATTAATCATGGCGAAAAGGAATTAGTAACCGAACCGGGGTCCACGCTGTTAGCCACCCTTGGAAACAACAAAATCTTCCTCCCCTCGGCTTGTGGAGGTAAAGGTTCATGTGGTATGTGTCGTTGTCAGGTTGAATCCGGAGCAGGGTCTATCCTACCAACCGAAACGGGATTCTTCTCCTATAAACAACAACACGACAACTGGCGCTTGGCTTGTCAGGTAAAAGTGAAAGAGAATATTGAAATGCACATCCCGGAAGAAGTTCTCGGAATCAAAAAATGGGAATGTGAAGTGGTTTCCAATAGAAATATCTCTACTTTCTTGAAAGAATTCGTGGTAAAATTACCGGAAGGTGAAAACCTGAAATTCAAATCCGGAGGATATATCCAAATTGACGTGCCTGCTATCGACGTTGACTTCAAGACGTTCGATATTGACGAGAAATACAAGGCTGATTGGGAACGCATGAAGATGTTCGATCTTAAAATGCACAACCCGGAAGCAACCTACCGTGCTTACTCCATGGCAAACTCCCCGGCAGAAGGTAACATTATCATGCTGAACATTCGTATTGCGACTCCCCCGTTCGACAAAGCTATCGGTGGTTTTGCCAACGTGAACCCCGGAATCTGTTCTTCTTACATCTTCTCTCGTAAACCGGGAGATAAAGTAAGTATTTCCGGACCTTACGGAGAATTCTTCTTGAGAGACACGAACAACGAGATGATGTTCATCGGTGGTGGTGCCGGTATGGCTCCCATGCGTTCACACATCTTCAACCTCTTCCACACGATGCACACCGATCGTAAAGTTACCTTCTGGTACGGCGCACGTGCTTTGCAAGAAGCTCCTTACGTGGACGAGTTCAACAAGATTCAAGAAGAGAACCCGAACTTCCACTGGACACTGGCTCTCGACAGACCGGATCCCGTGGCTGACGCAGCTGGAGTGGCTTACAAACCGGGCTTTGTTCATCAAGTAATCTTCGAGAATTATTTGAAGAATCATGAAAACCCGGAAGATATTGAATACTACCTCTGCGGTCCTCCTATGATGATCTCGGCAGTAACCAAAATGCTGTACGACCTTGGAGTTCCGGACGAAAACGTGATGTATGATAACTTCGGAGGATAATAAAAATAAAAAAAGCTGCTTGTGAAAGCAGCTTTTTTATTTCAAATGAATACCAGCAAGTTTTGAGTTTACTCCCTACTTCTTCAAAAACATATTCTTGAATTCGATAGCTTTAAGCAGCAATCCCGAATTTATCTGATTCCGGGAAAGACGATTCAACAAAGAATCCGTCACTTGGATATTCCCCGCCACTTTCTTCTCGTAAATCACATTATCCATAATAAAAGCATAATTCTGCGGATCTCCGGCCAGATGAAAAGGCGGGCGTTCGGGATCAAATAAATCTCTTCCCATAGAATAATCTTCGGCGGGATTCTTTACCCCCAGCACCCGTTTCATTAAAGTCGGTGTCACGTCATAATGAGACGTCCTGTGCGAGTACACGCCGGGAGTGTTCCCCGGGTAGTACAGGATAAACGGGACATGCACCTGTGCGTTCGAAAAATCACTTCCATGTCCCCAAAAGTTCTTCTTATTCTCGTTAAACTCCTGCCCATGATCCCCGGTAATAACAATCACGGAATTATCCAACAACCCGTTCGCCTCCAGTTTATTCACCACCTTTCCCACGAGCGAATCCACGTAATAGGCACAATTACGGTACAGGTTAAAAAACGGTTCCGGGTCCAAATTATTATTCAAAGCCAGATAATTGGCATAGTCCCACGAGGGCTGAAATTTTTTACGATAAGGAGCCGGAATATCTATTGCATGCAACAAATCATAAAATACAAAAGAAAAGAACGGTTTATTCACATCCTTTCGCTCATCCAGATAATTCAAAAAATCTTCCGTGATCCTGTTATCCCGATCAAAAGGTGTTGCTCCCGGAGTTTCCTTGCGAATATCTTTCACATCCCCGAAGACGATACGATAAAAAGGAGGATTAACAAGCGTTGCACTGGCGAACGTCTCTATATCATACCCATTTTCCAGTAAATTCTCGATAAACAAAGGCTGTACTCCCGTACGTTCAAAATCTTGCCAGTATGTTGCAGAAATACCGAAAAACAGACCGAATATCCCGCCCCGCGTACCATTACTGGAACTTAAATGACGATTGAATACTGCAGAACGATCGCCAAAAGCCCGGATGTTAGGACAACACTCCCGTGTAAAAGTCCTGAAATTCCATGAATCTAGAATAAGATAAATAATATTCAACGGTTTCACGCTATCCACTTTTTCCAGCGGATGAAGAGGGTACACGAAACTATGCCCCTTCCCTTTATCTGGGTTATTCACATACAAGTCCTCCTTTTTGATCACCCCCAACTTTAACATCAAACGGTTGGCTGTCAAAGGATAATATTGCGGTAAACAAGCCGATACTTCCATGATCGAATTTAAGTTAGACGCAGCAGCACAAGCATGGGTTAACTGGGGTGCAATACAGGAGAATAGAAAAAGATAAATACCGATTTTCACCTGTTTAGAAGTAACATACCGGGCATACCGGTAAGCGATAAAAACGACCGCTAAAGTAAACAACAAAATAAGTAATCCGATAAGAACCCCATGCAAGACCAAGGTATTATTAAACACGAATACTTGGTTTCCTCCCCCACCAAAAGCTAAATCCAGCACAAAGCCGTTGATATGAAATTTATACAACTGGAAAACAATCCCGTTCAGATAGGCCAGCACGTTCAATAAAAATATAGCACAAGTGAACAGAATGGCACCAACCTTCTGCATCTGCCGCCACCACGTGAAGGGAAGATATAAAACAACCCAAGGGATCAAATTGAAAAGAAAAGCTTGCCCCAATGCCGCCATCAAATAATAAAAGCCCCCAACAAAATTCAAGGATTCCCAATAATTACTATTCACGAGATAGATCGCAAATTGAACGAGTAACATACAAGAGGAGCACATATAAAACAGAAAACCTCTCTTCAAATAATTCATTCTTTCAGTGTAACCCACTGACTTAGAAATATCAAACATCATAAACGATTGTATTAAGAAATGATCATATAATAGTTACAAATAAAGCGGATTAAATCGACTTTTTAATCATTTTCTTAAAAATTCATTTTCAATTATTTAATTCTTTTTCCTGAATCCCCGACAACAAAAAAATACATATCAATAAACGATCGTTTAATGACATATATCAAATCAAGCACAAATCCCTTTCAGAAAGGGATATACGTTCAAATTATCAATATTTTAACTTACTATAATTCAAGCCATACAAGATGATAAATACCAACGCCAAGAATCCGGACATTGCCATGGAAATCAACACGACACTATTCCAACCGGAATAAATCGGCAGGATAAACAACTGGCCAATCTGTGCGATTGCGTATAAATAAAAACCATTCCTTTTTAGCTTGTACATCATGAAAGCTCCGATCAAACTGATCACGGCACACAAAGCTGATAACGAGTAGATTGCTTTCCCGTGCATTATGGTAGTTTGTAACACCTCCAAGGACGAACTCATGATAGAAGAAACCCACGAAGGTTGGGCTTCGGCTCCCGCCATGTTCGTTATCTGTTGGATCTGGGCGACCAAGCGCTCCGGTGTAAACATAACTAACTGGAACAAATTGTTAATTAAGCCCCAACCACTACCAACAAATGTCAAGATGCAAAGTACAGTGAGAAAAGTCGGTCTAACCGTTTTTTCTACGCTAAAGGGATTTTCCATAATCAAATAAATTTTATACACAACAAACGTACACAAATATTCGAAAATTAAAAAACAAGAGATGAAAAAAAGTTGACAAATACTTTGTTTACATGCACGATTAGTATAATTTTGGCCTAGATTTATAAACGTTTATAGTATTAAAAATCTAAATAATGAAAAGAGACACTCAAATTTTCGACCTGATTGACAAAGAATGTCATCGTCAAAAAGAAGGACTTGAATTAATCGCATCTGAAAACTTCGTGAGCGAGCAAGTAATGCAGGCTATGGGATCTTGCCTGACCAACAAATATGCAGAAGGATACCCTGGGGCCCGCTATTATGGTGGTTGCCAAATCGTTGACCAGACAGAACAACTGGCTATTGATCGGGCTTGCCAATTATTCGGTGCTGAATTCGCTAACGTACAACCGCACTCCGGCGCACAAGCTAACGCTGCCGTGTTTTTCGCTTGCATGAAACCCGGCGATACCTTCCTAGGCCTTGATCTAGCTCATGGTGGTCACCTTTCACACGGATCACCAGTGAATCTTTCTGGTATTAACTATCACCCGGTAGCTTACCACGTGAAAGAAGAAACCGGAATGGTTGACTATGACGAGATGGAACAATTGGCTTTGGAACACAAACCGAAATTAATCGTATCTGGAGCATCCGCTTATTCTCGCGACTGGGATTACAAACGTATGCGCGAAATCGCTGATAAAGTAGGTGCTTTGTTAATGTGCGATATGTCTCATCCTGCAGGTTTGATTGCCAAAGGTTTATTGAACAACCCGATGGAATATTGCCACATCGTGACCACAACCACTCACAAAACCCTTCGCGGACCTCGTGGTGGTATGATCCTTCTTCCGAAAGATTTCCCGAATCCTTGGGGATTAAAAACTCCGAAAGGAGAGATCAAGATGATGTCACAAGTAATCAACTTTGCCGTGTTCCCGGGACAACAAGGAGGACCGCTTGAACACGTGATCGCTGCTAAGGCTGTTGCTTTCGGTGAGGCACTGTCTGACGAGTACACTGAATACGCCAAACAAATGCTGGCTAACGCCAAAGCTATGGCCAAAGCATTCGTGGAAAAAGGTTACAAAGTTGTTTCCGGTGGTACCGACAACCACTCCATGTTGATTGACCTGAGAACCAAATTCCCGGAATTAACCGGTAAGAAAGCAGAAAACACGCTTGTTAAAGCTGACATCACGATCAACAAGAACATGGTTCCGTTCGATACCCGCACCCCGTTCTCTACATCAGGTCTTCGTGTAGGAACCCCGGCAATCACTACCCGTGGTTTGAAGGAAGAACATATGCCTATCATCGTGGACATGATCGACAGAGTATTGAGTGCCCCGGACGATGAAACCGTAATCGCACAAGTAAAGAAAGAAGTAAACGCCATGATGAGCGACAGACCTATGTTCGCCTGGTAATAAGACTTTCTAAATATACAAAGAGACCGCAACATGGATTGCGGTCTTTTTTATTTGTCAATTAATATTTAGTCTATCTCGAGATTTCACGGTAATCTTGCATTTGGATCTCACTATATCTCAAGGCAAATACCACTACTTCCCACCTCGTTCTTTCTTTAGCTCCCGGGAATTCTTTGTTTGTAATCCATTGTTTTCTTTAACATCTCCAATCACTTCTGGAGACAACTCAAAAGCATGAGACAAGTATTTCAAGGATATATCATCCAAAAAATAAATAGTATTCCCACAATATGACACCCGTTTTTCATATTTCACGCTTTATCAAGTCATAATAATACATATCTATCACCCGACCGTTTTTAATCGCTGCATCACGCAAAATAGCCTGTCTGGTAAAACCGACTTTTTCCAACACTTTCATCGAGGCCGGATTATACTCGTAAACAGAGGCAAACAAACGAATAATTTCGGTTTTCCGGAACACGTAATCAACCAGCAACGCAACAGCCTCGCTCGTAATTCCTCGGCCCCAGTAGTCTTCACCCAGCCAATAACCGACCTCCGCACTAAAGCGCTCCACGTCTGTCAAGGGTACGATCCCTACCCCACCCACGGCCTCCCCCGCAACCTCTATGGCAAAATTCTGGACATAAGGCTGGGCCTGTACCATCCGAATATACTTATCGGCATCCAACATTGTATACGGGTATGGAAGTCCATCCCGCACGTTATTCCATATTTTCTCGTTATTAATATGTTTTACTAATGATACTATATCCGTCAACTTCCACTCCCGCAATCTAAAATTTTCCTGTTTACTTTTTATTTCCATCAAGTTCGCTTTATAATGCAATCCGAGTTCCAAAATTATTTATTATTCTATATCTTTTTTCAACTTCTATCGTAAAAAAAATTATAAATGAGTAATAAATCCACATAAATTGTAGAATGATGGGGTATATGAAATGTTAATTTGTAACCTTTTCGAAACAAAAAAACAATTTCCGGTAGTAAAAATACTTATTTTTATATAGATCGATAGAAAAAAGAAGAAAAACATTGCAAATGCAATTTATATTCTTTAAATTTGAAACAAACACTAAGTATGATAAGATTCATATTACATAGTATCCTCATTCTTGTGGTAACACAACTCAGCAATGTTGCCATGGGATTGATCATGACAGAATCTCAACATACAGCGGTGACCTACCAATTAGCACAATTACATGACTCCATAAACAAGGGACAAAGCCTTGATTTTCAGAATCAATATCCCAGCCCGTTAATCCGGACTTCACTTGTCAGCATGACAAGATCAGAGCTACCCTGCCGGGTTCGGGTGATGCTGGACGGGGTCTACAAACAGGCAAATGAAAGTCTTACCATTAACAAGGAGGCAGATCACACGGGAATACACGAAGTATTCATATCGCACCCCAAGCGATATTTCCATGAACTCTGTTTGTTAATTATTTGAAACCTCACGTATATATGGCACGTATCTTGTACTAATACAAGATGTTTACACGATTAAGTGTTATCCTTTGATATAAAAAAACAGAGCAACGCTGGGAACGTTGTATATATATACACACACACAACACACAAGAAGATGAAAACAACTTTATTCAGTAAGAACCGGGACGAGAAAAATTACGAGTTATTTTTCGAATCAGATGAATTGCATCGGGTGCAATATCTATTAGAAACCAAACAATTCGGGGAACTTTCCGAATTACAAAGTTCAGAGGACGAGGACACAGGGATTAAATTAAAACTCTCATTAGCTGAACGCGGAAAATTGGTGACGGCACAACTCTTCGAGTACATCATGTCAGCTTACGAGGCTGTATCACCGATCATGACTTTCCGTAATAAAGAGGCTGTGGCTCTTTCAGGAGCCGTAACGCTCGACGAATAGACATTTTTTTTAATAAACGGGTTCCCGAAAATCGAGAACCCGTTTATTATTTATATCCTTAAAACTCACGGAAGATAATCCGTGTACAGAATTCCATTCAAATGGTCGATCTCGTGTTGAAAAATGCGAGCTGTAAATTCTCTCACCGTATCTTGTCTCCACTCGAAAGAAAGTTCATCCCGATAGCGCACGACAATCTCTTTAGACCGATATACCGACCCCATCCGACCCGGAATAGACAAACATCCTTCCTGCCCTAAAACAGTATCTTGAGAGAAATAAACGATTTCCGGATTCACGTAAAATTCAAAAGGCTCTCCCGTTTTATCCAAACGCTGCACGGCAACTAATTGACGTGATATACCGACTTGAGGAGCCGCAATACCCACTCCCTCGTTCAAGGAATCCCTCACGGTAGCAAGCATACGTGATCTTAAAACACGAAAGGTTTCCGTCTCGACATCTTCTTTCCCGAATTCTTTTGCCTGCAAACGCAGGAACAATGAATCTACCCGGTTTGTTACAAGAAACAGAGGCATAATACCCTCTTCTTCCAAATGCCCGATGCGTTCCCGTTCCTCCCGTGTAAAAGAATCCGATTTCTCTCCACACGCAAGGAAACATATCCCTACCCACACTCCAAATAATAACTGAACTATTCTCATTCTATTGTTTTATTAGTTTTAAACAAAAGCCCTTTTCTGACAAAATACATGAACGTGCCTATCGTGGTCATGAAAGAAATAAAATCTGCCATGGGCATACTACTCCACACGCCTGTAATCCCCCAGAAACGAGGTAATATTAACAAAAACGGAATCAAAAATAACAATTGTCGGGAAAGAGACAAAAATATGGAGACTTTAGCTTTCCCAATGGATTGAAAAAAATTCGTGATAATAATCTGGCACCCTGCGAGAGGGAACATCAAACAAGTCACTCGTAAGCCAAATTTAGATAATTCCATCAACTCATGATTATCCGTAAACATCCCCACAATTGCCGAGGGAAACAACTGGCTCAACAAAAAACCAAACGTCATGATAGAAACCCCGGCAATCAAAGCGTAACGTAACGTCTTACGTACCCGGTCAAAAAGAAGTGCCCCGTAATTAAACCCGATTACCGGCTGCATCCCCTGTGTCACCCCGATCTCGATCATGATAAACAAGGTCAGTACCCGGTTCACAATCCCGTAGGCCCCGATAGCCAAGTCACCACCATAGCGCATAAAACTATTATTCAATATAATGACCACTGAACTAGCACACACGTTCATCAAGAAAGGTGACATCCCGATGGAAAAAATACTCATGATAATCCGACTTTTCAATTTAAATATTCCCGGTTTAAAACGTATCGTTGTGTTCTTATTCAGATAGTGACTCACAATCCAGATTAAACCGATCGACTGGGAGATCACCGTGGCCAATGCTGCTCCCCGGATTCCCCAATCCAAATGGAAAATGAATATTGGGGCCAGAATAATATTGGCAAATACGGTCAGTAAAGAACTCAACATGGCCTTTTTCGGGTATCCCGTGGCTCGCATCACGTTGTTCAGACCGATAAAAGTAAAAGCAATCGGATTTCCCATCAAAATAACCTGCATAAAATCCCGGGCGTAAGGTAACGTCGCCGGACTAGCCCCAAAGAAATGTAAGATCGGATCTAAGAATATCAAAGTCAATCCCCCGAAACAAAATCCGTTAATCACGCATAACAATAACACATTCCCCAAGACAGAATTCGTTTTCTCCGTGTCTTTCTGCCCGAGATAAATCGAACTGATTGTCGCACCCCCGATACCCACCAAAGTCGAAAAAGCAATAATCAAGTTCATCAAGGGAAAAGTGATCGCTAAACCCGATATGGCTAACGGTCCCACGCCATGCCCGATAAAAACACTATCAATAATATTATACAACGACGTTACTGTCATCCCGATGATTGCAGGAATTGAATACTGTAACAATAACTTCCCGACTGGCTTTGTCTCCAAAACCTGCGATGCATTAATACTCGACATAACTCTTTATCCTCCTTCTATTAAAATAAAACACCTCTTGATGGAATGGTCGTAATTGACCCATTATTTTCAGAAATATAACCCGAATAGAGGATACAAAGATAACAAAACTCGTCGTTTATTTTAGACTTTAGATTCTAAATTTTAAATCCCAGCCACACGGGAACCACGCTTTTTAATTTCATTCTAAATTTTAAACTTTTATCGTTTGGCTCGTCTTCTAAACAAATTACCGATCCGTCCCACTCCCCAACGCAAAAGGATTGGCAAAGCAGCCTCCCACAATAAAGGTGGAATATTTTTAAACATCATTCCCAACATCGGATTTTGTTCTTCCGTTTCTTTCTTCTCGTCATTCTCGACAGGTTCTCGTCGTTTAGAAAAAAACAAAGAAGAAATCCCGGCAAACAAAATCCGCCCGGAATGATCATGTATGAACTTAAAATCCTCGTTTATTTTCTGTTCCTGCACCCGGCAACTCTCACGCACCCGGCGCTGTTCCGCCATCAACATGTCCAGCGGGGTCGGTTGTCTCTTCATTATCTTTTTCATCCTTACTCATCATTGCTGTTATAATCTCGTTCATCACCTTAGACGTGATCTTTCTCTTGAAAAACATCGTTATCCCGAACAACAACAGGTACATCCCAACCACCAACACGAATCCCAAAGCCATGCTACCTAATAATTCTCCCAAGAAAAAACCTAACGCCAGGAATAAAAATAAAATGGCAAAAAAAGCCAATAAAACCAAAACAATACCATACGAAAAGACTGCCATTGTCTTGGCAACCCTTTCGTATGTATTCAATTTTAATAGCTCTAGCCTCAATTCCACGTAAGTTGAAATATCCTCTTTCAACTCAGCAAACGTCTTCTCGGCAATATTCTCCATAAGCTATTACTTCGTTTCCGTAGCAGTCTTCCCCGCAACCTTTTCAGCTACATGATTGACATCCTCGGTCACGTGTTCTTTCACGTTCTCGGCCTTGTTTTTTGCTTTTGAATAAACGTCCTTCACCTCTTCCTTCACTTTAGACACGGCATGATCAAATTCTTCTGCTAATTTTTTACGATTATCAGCTACCATTAAATAACCTACAGCAACTCCTACAACAGCGCCAATACCTAGCCCTATCAGTAGATTTGAAGTTTCATGTTTCATATTCTTTAATTTTTATGTTCGTACCTAATTTAACGAACTGAAACATGAAAAGGTTCTCTTTTTAGTGATTTTTTTACGAATATTTTTAACGAGTGATAAAATGTATTTTCGAAGGGTCATAACGCTCGGGAACAGTCGATTGCTCGTCTGCCGATCGCCCGATTGCCACAACGGCAAACGGTACGAATTCCGATGACAAGTGAAACAATGTTTTCACTTGATGAACCCGGTGCATCTGAGGATAAATTCCAACCCAGGTGGTTCCCAGTTTCTCCCCGTAGGCCTGCAACATCAAGTTCTGGACACTCGCACCCAGCTCTTGGGGCCAGTTCCCCCCGTCAAGCCCAGCCTGACGAGTATTACAACAGACCAGTATCGCAACTGGGGCCGTTCTTAGAGCAAGTCCTTCTGGTAAAGTCCCGGCCAATACATCAAGATGCTCCCGCTCCTCGATCACGAAAAATTCCCAAGGACGGCGATCCTTAACCGAAGGTGCGTACATGGCTGCTCTCAACAAACGCTCGATTGTCTCCACACACACCTTATCCGGGGCATAATTTCTCACGCTACGACGTCCCACGATAGCCTCGTTCACGGCTGCCATATCCGTGAACTTCTGGCTACACATTTCCGTTGCCAGTTCCCGAACCCGCGGGATAATTCTCACGAAATGATCACTTCCTTTATGAACAGCCAGCAAGGTTTCATTTTCCCACGTTTCTATGATCATCAACACGTTATCCAAACGATTATTTTCAAGTATTTCGTACCCGATACACCCCTTTTCCTGCCTTGACAATTCAGACATCTCACGCAAAAGTTCCATAACTTGAGCGCGAACCTCGCTCTTCACCTCAATTGTAACATTTATCCTGATCATACACTCAAATTTTGAAATTGCACATTTGTTCTCCCCACCGCTCTCTTTCATAAAAACGGTCAAAATTATAAAAGTTAGAGGACTTTTTAATAACCAAAATGTACTTTTATTCGTAAATAACATAAACTTTAAAAGAAAAATAGAAGATGAAAACAAAACAAGCTTTCAAAAAGATATGGATAGTTGCCCTTCTGGTCACAACAATTGGGACATTGTGGGCTCAACAACAAACATCGAAAGAGAAATTCTCCCTCCCACCTTTACCTTACGAAATGAATGCCCTCACTCCCGTTATCAGTGAAGCCACCATAAAACTACATCATGGTAAACATCTGAAAACTTACATTGATAACCTGAACAAATTGATCGTGGGGACACCATTCGAAAATTGTGACCTCGAAACCATTGTCAAGAACTCCACCGGGGCAATATTCAATAACGCCGCACAAGCGTTAAACCATATTATCTATTTCAACTCTTTCTCCCCGAAAGCGGAACACACCCCATCAGGAGCACTGCTTTCAGCCATTGAGAAAGAATGGGGTTCATTCGATAATTTCAAAAAAGAATTCACAACAGCTGCCACCTCGTTATTCGGGTCTGGATGGGTATGGCTCGCAAAAGATAAAAAAGGGAAATTATACATTTTGTCCGAAAATAACGCCGGGAACCCTATCACGAAAGGTTACACCCCAATACTGGGAATCGATGTTTGGGAACACGCCTACTACCTTGATTACCAGAATCGCCGTCCGGAACACATCGAAAAAATATGGACAATTATTGACTGGAGAACCATCGGGGCCCGTTACAAATAGCCCGGAATATTTATAATAAAACCAATCATGACATTTTCACGAACAAACATCTATATTTGTAAGTTTAAAAAAAAGAATAAATAATGATAAACCCATTAGATATTATTCGTAAATATTACACGTTGGATTCCCTCGCCGGGCAATCCCTCCTCATACATAGCCAACTTGTTCGAGATAAAGCACAATCACTGGCTATCCGACATCCCGAAATGGATCTGGACATCCCCTTCATTCAAGAGGCTGCCATGCTCCACGACATCGGGATTTTTCTCACGAAGGCCCCGGACATCGGTTGTTTCGGAGAACATCCCTACATCTGCCACGGTTATCTGGGAGCCGATCTACTCCGCGAAGAGGGCCTTCCCCGTCATGCCCTAGTATGTGAACGACACACGGGGGCCGGCATATCACTTGAAATGATCAAGAAAAATCATTTACCTTTACCCCAACGGGATATGCTCCCCGTTACTCTTGAAGAAAAACTAATCGCTTTTGCCGATAAGTTTTATTCGAAAACCAATTTAACCCGGGAAAAGAAACTAGGCAAAATCCGGGCAGAAATGGCTTTTTATGGGGAAGAAACAGTCGCCCGTTTCGAAGAATGGTGTGAACTTTTTCTTTAAATATAATCTAATTTTTACAACTTTCACCCGTTTCATCACGTATTTTACTCGTAATTTAAATACGTGATGCGGTTATGGAAAATTTAAACAACTGGATTATAGCAACCAATGATTTTATTTGGACCTATATATTAATAGCCCTGCTAATCTGTATCGGGGTCTACTTTACCTTCAAGAGTAAATTCGTACAATTCCGGAATATCCGGGAAATGTTCCGGCTGCTTGGTGACGGAATAGCAAGCGGGAACCACAAGAATTCGGTTTCTTCTTTTCAAGCATTTTGCATTGCAACCGCTTCGCGGGTAGGCACAGGTAACCTGGCGGGTGTGGCAACAGCCCTAGCCCTGGGAGGACCGGGAGCCATATTCTGGATGTGGCTTATTGCACTTATCGGTTCTGCCTCTGCCTTCATCGAATCCACGTTAGCCCAAATATATAAAGTTAAAGGAGAACGCTCGTTCATCGGGGGCCCCGCCTTTTACATGGAAAAAGGTTTAAAGAAACGATGGTTAGGCATTCTTTTCGCTGTCATCATTACTATTACCTTCGGACTTGTATTCAACTCGGTACAAGCAAATACCGTTACCTTGGCATTTCATGAAGTCTTTGGGACAAACCGTGTCTGGCTGGGAATCATTCTAACCCTGTTTACCCTACTGGTCATATTCGGTGGAATACACCGGATTGCCGTTATATCCGGAATCATCGTCCCCCTTATGGCTATTGCATACATTCTGCTTGCCGCTTTCATCCTATTCACGCACCTTGGAACATTACCCCATGTCATTGGTTCTATTTTCACGAACGCATTCGGATTTGAACAATTCGCGGGCGGGGGTTTAGGAGCCGTCATCATGCAAGGTGTCCGGCGAGGACTTTTCTCAAATGAAGCGGGAATGGGTTCCGCCCCGAACGCTGCCGCAACGGCAACAGTCTCCCACCCGGTGAAACAAGGATTAATCCAAGCCCTCAGTGTTTTCACCGACACGTTAATCATTTGTAGTTGTACGGCATTCATTATTCTACTTTCGGACGTTCCGCTAGATGGTTCGGTGAAAGGAATCCAACTGACACAAATGGCCCTGTCCCACCAGATCGGAAGCGTGGGAGGACAATTTATCGCTATTTGTATACTCCTTTTTGCCTTCAGTTCCATCGTGGGTAACTATTCATACTGTGAAACAAACTTATTTTTCATATCCAAGAATAAAACCTATTTACAACTTTACCGGATTATCGTGGGGGGAATGGTCATGTTCGGATCAATCGCCGCCCTGGATCTCGTCTGGAATATTGCCGATCTATTCATGGCAATCATGGCTATAACCAATCTGATCGCGATCGTATTACTGGGTAAAATCGCCTTGAAAGCATTACAGGACTACAACCGTCAACGTCGTATCAGCAAGAAAAATATCATATTCAAGTCCTCGTTCATCCCGGAGTTAAAAGATTCCACGAGTGAATGGGAATAAAATGATTTTTTTTTTAACTTTGCAACAAACAGAAGGGATTGACACGATGATAGATTTATGTGTAATTTTCTCCTGCCGCTGTACTTTAAAACAGGAAAAAGGCAGCATTAAAAATAAAGAATAGTAGAGATATAAAAGATGAGATTTGACGAGCTGGAACTAGAGGATTCATTGTTGCAAGGATTAGATGCCATGAATTTTCAGGAAACAACCCCTATACAAGAATTAACAATCCCTGTTATCTTAGAGGGAAAAGATTTAATCGCCTGTGCACAAACAGGCACTGGAAAAACGGCTGCTTACACCCTTCCGATTTTAAATAGACTAATCAAAGAAGAGAACCGAACAGATACGGTAAAAGCTGTGATTATGGCTCCCACCCGGGAATTAGCCCAACAAATAGACGTACAATTCGAGGGATTTTCTTATTTCCTCCCCGTTTCAACGGTTGTCGTCTACGGAGGGGGGGATGGAAGTTTATGGGATCAACAGAAGAAAGCGTTACGCTTAGGTGCGGATGTTGCCATCGCAACACCGGGACGACTGATCGCACATCTACAACACAGTGATATAGACCTTTCACAAGTAAAATACTTTATCCTAGACGAGGCCGACCGGATGCTGGACATGGGATTTTTTGATGACATCATGCAAATCGTGAACAAACTGCCCAAAGACCGACAAACCATACTCTTCTCGGCTACGATGCCCCCGAAGATACGACAGCTAGCCCAAAATGTACTTCGAGACCCGGTAGAAATCAACGTGGCAGTATCCAAACCCAACGAAGCCATCATGCAAGCCGCTTACATCTGCCACGAAAGCCAGAAAATGGGTATCATCGAAGAACTTTTCAGCAAACCGGTCTTACACAAAACGCTAATCTTCGCCTCTTCCAAACAAAAAGTAAAAGACCTCGCCTTCACCTTAAAACGTAAAAAATTCAACGTGGCAGCCATGCATTCCGACTTGGAGCAGTCAGAGCGGGAATCTGTTATGATGGATTTTAAAAATAATAAAATAGATATACTCGTTGCCACCGACATCGTGTCCCGTGGTATAGATATTGATGAGATAGGATTGGTAATCAACTTTGATGTACCCCATGATCCGGAAGATTATATTCACCGTATCGGACGAACAGCGAGAGCCAGCGCGGAAGGTGTTGCCTTGACCTTTGTCTCCGGGGCAGAGCAAGGAAAATTTTACCGCATAGAGCAGTTTATCGAAGAAACGATTTATAAAATACCACTTCCTACTCACTTGGGAGCAGCACCAGAATACAATCCGAAAGCATTCGAACATGGCTCGTCAAAAGGCAGGGGACGGAAACCTAGCGGCCGTTCTTTCGTAAAAAAGAAAAACCACGCCAAGCGAGAAGGAGGCTCAAACTAGATAAATAACCTTTTAAAACTAAACACTTATGATTCTAAATGCCGGAAATATATTACTTATTGGATCTATCCTATTATTTGTCAGTATCGTTGTCGGAAAAGCAGGTTTCCGTTTCGGAGTTCCCGCCTTACTCCTTTTCCTAGGAGTAGGAATGCTTTTCGGAACCGACGGTTTAGGAATAGAATTCAACAACCCGCAAACTGCTCAATTCATCGGAGTCATTGCATTAAGTATTATATTATTTTCCGGTGGTATGGATACAAGTGCGGCAGAGATCAAACCTGTTTTAGGACAAGGTATTGTTCTCGCCACAGTCGGAGTCATGTTTACAGCCTTCCTCACGGGTTATTTTATCTACTACATCACGAATCTCGAAAATAGTTTCGTCACCCTAAACTTCACGGAATCATTATTACTCGCATCCGTCATGTCGTCTACCGATTCTGCATCCGTGTTCTCGATTCTCCGTTCCAAACGACAAGGGCTAAAAGAGAACCTACGTCCCATGCTAGAGCTGGAAAGTGGTAGTAATGACCCGATGGCCTATATGTTAACCATATTACTTATCGGAATTATTCAATCAGGAGAAAACAGTTTAAGTAACACGATACTGCAATTCATCATGCAAATGAGTATCGGTGCCGTATCCGGTTATCTACTGGGAAGACTGGCCGTATACTGCATCAATAAACTAAACATCAATCAATCATTATATCCTGTTCTTTTATTAGCTTTCGTGTTCTTCATTTTCTCGTTCACGGATCTGGTAAAAGGTAACGGTTACCTAGCTGTTTATTTAGCCGGCTTAGTGGTTGGAAATCATAAAGTGGTACACAAAAAGAGTCTTACCACCTTTTTCGACGGTATCACATGGTTATTCCAGATCGTGATGTTCCTCACGTTAGGCCTTCTGGTAAACCCGGCAGAATTACTCCCGGTCGCAGCGTTAAGCATTCTTATCGGGGTATTCATGATTATACTGGCTCGTCCGATAAGTGTATTTTTATGCCTTATCCCCTTCCGGAAAATGACCACCAAGGCACGGGCATACGTTTCATGGGTCGGTCTGCGTGGAGCAGTCCCCATCATTTTTGCCACGTACCCGCTAATCGCAAACATCCAGCACGCATCATTAATATTTAACGTGGTGTTCTTCATTACCATTCTTTCTTTGGTTGTACAGGGAACAACAGTCAGTTTCATGGCGAAACTACTCGGTTTGTCAACCCCCGAAGAACGCAAAAACGTCTTTAACGTCGAACTACCCGAAGAAATTAAAACCGCCATGTCTGAAATTGAAGTCATTCCTTCCATGTTGGCAAAAGGCGACAAATTAATGGATCTGGTATTACCGGATAACACGTTGGTAGCCTTGATCAAAAAGAACGATTCATATTGCGTCCCCAAAGGAAAAACCAAACTACATACCGGAGATAAGTTACTCGTGATCACGGATGATGATGAAGCTCTCATGAAGACTTATGAAAGCCTAGGGATCACGGATTATTCAATTCAAAAAAATGCTTGATACTAGCCATACGGTAGTACATCAGAGATAAGAAAAATTACACTTTATAGGCATTTTCTATCATCTGATAAAAACTAAATATTTGTTTTGATAAACAAATTGTCGTATTATTGTGCTATCAAAACATGACCACTAAAAAGATTAAATTTATGAGCATTAAAGGAACAAAAACAGAACAAAACTTATTGAAATCATTTGCCGGTGAATCACAGGCCAGAAGTCGTTATACTTTTTTCGCTAGTGTAGCTAAAAAAGAAGGATTCGAACAAATCGCGGGAGTATTCATGGAAACTGCCGAACAGGAAAAAGAACACGCCAAGAGATTCTTCAAATTCTTGGAAGGCGGAATGGTTGAAATCACCGCATCTTACCCCGCAGGTGTAATCGGAACGACAGCAGAAAATCTGAAAGCTGCCGCAGAAGGAGAAAACGAAGAATGGGCAGACCTCTATCCGGAATTTGCTAAAGTTGCAGAAGAAGAAGGATTTACCGCCATCGCAGCCGTGTTCCGTAACATTGCGAAAGTGGAAGCTGAACACGAGGCTCGTTACAGAACGCTTTTAGCTCGCGTGGAAGCCGGTAAAGTATTCGAAAGAGACGAAGTGATCCTGTGGCAATGCCGTAACTGCGGTTTCGTTTACGAAGGCAAAACAGCCCCGAAAGCGTGTCCCGCTTGCGCTCACCCTCAAGCATATTTCGAAGAAAAGAAAAACAATTACTAATCATACTTGTAATTGAGGATAAAAAACTAAAAGTTGAGGCAGATGTCTCAACTTTTAGTTTTTTATTTTACCCGTCACGAAGAAATCACAACTTGATTTTCGTTATATTCGCGACAAAGAAACTGAAATCTATTTTTTAATTGATAAAATAAAGTTATTATGAAAAAAGTAATCAACTCACCGAAAGCACCGAAAGCCATCGGTCCTTACAGTCAAGCAATTGAAGCAAACGGAACGCTTTACATCAGTGGTCAACTTCCTATTGACGTGAATACCGGAAAATTCGTTGAAGGTGGAGTAAAAGAACAAACAGAACAATGTTTGAAAAACATCGGTTACATCCTGGAAGAAGCCGGATATACTTTTGACAACGTGGTTAAATCAACTTGCCTGTTGGGAGATATGTCTTATTTCGCTGATATGAACGAAATCTATGCTAAATATTACAAGACAGATTGTCCTGCCCGTGCAGCTTTTGCCGTAAAAGCTCTCCCGATGGGTGCTATGGTTGAAATTGAAACCATCGCTGTAAAATAAAGATAAAAACGGCTGAATCAGCCGTTTTTTCATTTTTTTTTCTTACCTTAGGGGAAAGTAGTGCATAACTTAAATCAAACATGATGAGAATATTCGGTTTACTCCTTATGCTTGCCCTATTTTTCTCCTGTGCATCTCAAAAAGAGGTAGCCCAAAATAAAAAGGGGCGTTGCGCTATCAAAGATTCAGCGCAATACGAATTAATTGTTTTTGATTCGGGATTCGATTTTTGGTTGACAAGTCACCAGAGCATGGCCAGTCAGCACTCAGAAAGTTATTATCAAAGTATGAATCACCAGTATGCTATCGAATGGAACAGAAGGTATGCTGCCGGAGATCCGAGAATCAACAGTTACATCGATTACAGCTTGAACAGAGATTACGGGTTTGATTTTAATTACAAACTCTACATGTATTTCAGGTTCTTCGAAGACACGAACAGGATAAAACTAATCCCAGGAAACAGAAGCCTTTAATAATCTTAGATTTAATGATTTTAGATTTTAAATTCCAGCCACACAAGCTATCCCTTCTTTTAATCTCTCAATCTAAAATCATAAATCATTAAATCTAAAATTACTTGCTTTTTTTATGGCCTCCGGAGTACCCAAGTCGAGACATCGGCCATCGTGCCGGAAAAGCTCGATAGGATGTTCTTTTGCCTGTGCCAGATGCTCATCGATGATAGAGAACACTCCCCGATGAATGATATGCTTTAAATACTCCGGGCTAAGAACCTGAATCCCGCAGTAATTGAACTCCGTGGCCCCGTAAAAGCCTTCATCCACAATCTTCTGCTCCCCGGTTCGCTTGTTCTCCCAACCTTTCAAAATACCGTGATTAAACTTCAAAACCCGATCAGCAACGGCCTGTTGCACGACCAGCGTGGCGTATGCCTCACGTGATTCATGCTGACGAACGAGAGCCTTCAAATCCAAATCTGTTAAAATATCCACGTTATGAATAAGCACGGGTTTCCCCGGAATAAATAATTCCCGGGCCTTCAAAACCCCTCCTCCCGTATCCAGTAACTCATCTCGTTCATCGGACAAAACGATGTCCATACCGAAATCTCCTTTCTCTTTCAGAAAGAGTTCTACCTGATCGGCAAAATGATGAATATTAATCACTAACCGCTCCACCTGCACTTCTCTCATTCTCTCGATCACCCGCTCCAACAGAGTCTTTCCTTTCAACTCCACCAAAGCTTTCGGGCGATCGTTTGTCAACGGCCGCAACCGGGTACCTAAACCGGCTGCAAAAATCATCCCATTCATCTATATCTCTATAATATTATTTTTAATCGCATACATCACCAATGCCGCCGTATTCCGACACCCTGTTTTACTAAGCAAATTCGCCCGGTGCTTGTCTACTGTACGTTTACTTATAAACAATTCGTCCGCAATCTCTTGATTCGACAATCCCTTACACACGTGATACAAAATCTCCAACTCCCGCTCCGAAATATCATTATCCACGGTTTCTGGTGCCTCACTTTTGTTATCACGCATATTATTCAAAATATTTACCAACAATTCCTCCGAGAAAAAACTCTCCCCTTCTGCCACCTTCTGAATAGCCGTTACCACTTTATCGATACCCGAATTCTTTAACAAGAACCCCTTGGCCCCCGCATCAATCATCTTGTAATAATACTGCTCGTCCCCGTACATGGAAAGAACAATAATCTTCAAATTGGGTTTCATTTTCATCGCCTCGATCGTGGCATCAATACCATTCATCTCCGGCATCTCTATATCCATCAGTACGACATCACAATCAACAAACGACAAATTCTCAATAAACTCCCTCCCGTTCGAGGCCTCGTAAATATGTCGAACGAAATCCTGAGTCGAAAGCAATAACTTCAACCCCTCCCGGAACAACTTGTGGTCATCAACCAGATATATTCTCAATTTATCCATAAAACAAGATTTACTTACACTTTATAAAAGCCCTGGCAATCATTCCCCGGCCCGACTCGCTGGAAATCTTAATATCTCCATTTCCCGAATTCAACCGATACTGCATGTTGCTCAATCCCATCCCGCCATCACTTTCGGCCTGTTTCACGTCAAACCCCATGCCATTATCCTCGTATTCCAAGTATAAAACATCCCCCTGTAACTGTAAGTCAATACTAATCTTACTGGCATTAGCATGTCGCAACGTGTTATTGATCAACTCGCAAATCACCCGGTACATGATTACTTCCACGTTATATACGAAACGACGATTATCAATATTTGTTTTAAAATTTATACTAATACCTTCAGCCGGACGCAACTTTCGAATAAATGACTCCGTGGCATCCTTTAAACCAAAATTATTCAATATATGAGGACTAATATTAGCTGAAATCTCTCGCACACTCGTGATAGCCTCGTCAACAGCCTGTTTCAAGTTCCCCTTGATTTTGTCGTTTACCTCCGACGAGTTCTTTTCCTCGAAACCGGAAAGCAACATCTTTATAACACTTAACAAAGGCCCTAGCCCGTCATGCAACTCCTTGGCAAAACGCTGCCGCTCCTGTTCCTCCGTGCGGATAACAGCCGACAGTACCCGCTTTTCCGTCTCACTCCGTATACCATCCAGCCGACGTAAAAACTGGAACACCTTTCGTATATAAAACGCCCCGATAGCAAAAGCCAACGAAATAACAAATGACAACCACACTTTCGTCTGGTACAACTCCTCCGACTCCCCTCTATGCATCGAAGGAACCAATTCTATCGCTCGATAAATCGCCATCAGAAAAAAGCCCGTTGAAATCAAAATCCAAGCGGCATTAAACTTCGTCCGCTTAAACAAACTGATCGCAAATCCCATGGCCACGATTTGCAACAACAAAGACAAGTATACAACTATTTGTGTAACCACGATATATGTATTAGTTAAAAGTTAAAAACTAAAAGATAAAAGCTATGTTCAAATATCGACATTATTTCTAGAATAATCAACCCCTAATTAATTTTATGATTTACGTTCCCCAACTTTATCTTTTAGTTTCTAGTTTTTATCTTTTAGTTTTTAGAACGGGTATCCAATCGCCACGTTAAACACGGAACGCCGGAATCCACCCCGTGAATCAAACAACACGAAACGATTTCCCTTGGGCATTGAAGGATCTTTTACCTTAATTCCCAAATCAAAACGTAATAAAAAGAAATTAGCGTTCAATCTCAACCCCGCTCCCGTGCCAATAGCTATCTGGTTAAAGAAATTGTAATTCAATTTTGCCCCGGAACGATTTTCTTTCGGGTTAATATTCCACACATTTCCGGCATCCACGAATAACGCTCCCTCCAACAACCAAATCAACTTGAAACGGTATTCAATATTTCCCGCCAATTTGAAATCCCCCACGCTATTCGGGTATTTCTCTGTAGCTAAATAAGAACCGGGACCTAATGTCCTAGCCTGCCAAGCCCGGATGTCGTTTGCCCCACCCCCGTAATACGCCTCCTCAAAAGGCAACACCTTCATGTTTCCATACGGGTAACCACACCCCACAAAAAGACGTCCCACAAGCGAATTCGCCCGGTTGATATACCAGTTATAACGATATTCAGCATCTGCTTTCACGAATTGCGCATACCTTACCCCGAAGATTTTGTAATACTTTTCATTCAATGTTCCACTCGCAGAACTTTTACTCCCGGCAATCCCATCTATAACAGAAAGGAAATTCCCCGAAGTCTCCGTGTTTACACGAAAATAACTATAATCCGCAGTTTTCACGTTCACCTGCTGATCCGTGTAAGTGGCGGAGAAAACGGCAGAAAGGATCATGTGATCCGTGTAGGCATTTTTGATATATTCATTCTTCAAACCATCGATAAAATTCTGATCTACATCCTTCATCAACACGTAATTCAGATCGACCAAATCAAAATTATACCGCCATTTCTTGTTTGCCTTCCGCCATAAATAACCGAAACGGGCATTAGCAATAGAACGAGTATAATACGGGGTGTATTCATAACTATACGAAAAAGAAATCGAAGTTTTCGGGGCATAATTCCGCCGGAAATCTTTCATCTTGAAAAAAGGTATCCAAAACTGCGGGGTCACAAGCTTCAATTCCGCACCAATTTCCGAAGTATTAAATATTTTTCCCTCACCATTGACCTGTTCTTTCCTCAAACTTCCCCAAATACTGGCTGAAATATTTTCTCCGGCACGGAACACGTTACGATGGTTATAAGTCAAATTACCCCCCACTCCCATATTTCCAGAATTATGCGTACCCTCCAAAAACACGTTGTAGGACTGCCTCTTCACGGGTGATAACTGAATCACACAATCCAAGGCTTTCACATCGCCATCCGATTCCACCTCTCTAAAATCGATATTCACCATCTTAAAAAGATTCAGTGCCTGCAATCGCACATAAGTATCAATCACTCGGCGGGCATCATACAATTCCATCTGCTGCAACTGAATGGTCTCTATTATCATTTTAGGTCTTATCTTTAACTTATCCCTATACAGGATATTATAACCATTGTAATACAACATATTATACATGGAATCAACCTGTTCCGCCGTTAGCATCGGATCATAGTCAAAATTCACACTAATATTCCGCACGAAATAACGTCTATAAGCATTACTATCCACGGCATTCTCAACCACTCGCACAAAAACTTTAGCCATATTTTCTTTCGCTACACTCGTCGTGTCAGCAAAAAATTGGATAAAATTTTTCGAGAAATTGAAATACCCTCTTTCCCGAAGCATCTTCGTGATGCGCTCCCGTTCGTCATCCAACACATCAAGATCCAACGATGCGTCTTTCTCCAAAAGAGTGTTCACCGTATCCCGCCGAAAATTAGCCATCAACCCGCTTTCCTCGGCAATCAGATTTTCCCGTCCTCTCCTGTCATCAAATTTCACTTCTTGAATTCGGGTAACAGGTCCCACTTTCACGTAATACTCCACAAGTGCTTTCTTTTTCTTGTAAAAAACAGTATCCGTTACTTGCGCATCATAAAATCCTTTATTATGAAGATACAATTCTATTTGGCTAGCACTTCGTTGTGTCATGAAAGGATCGTAAATAACGGGAGCCTCCCCTATACGTCGCAACCATTGGTTAAATTTCTTTTTTTCATTCCTCCCACTCAAATTATATAATCCCAGATGAAAGCGGGCAACCCCCAGGATTCGGGTATTCGGTTTTTGTCGAATATTCCGTTTTAAATCAGACCGATTAAGCTTATAATCATCCACTTTCACCTTTACCCGATCCAACAAATACTCATCTTTCCCGATATACTTGGTCGGAGAACACGAATAAAAAACGAAGAATATAAAAAAAATAAAACTTATCTTGTACGCTACCCGCATGCTCAAAAATCTCAAAAAAATACTATGTTTGTGTTTTATTTTAACCAGCAAGCTTAAAAACGATGCTTAGCAAACACCTAACAAATGTAATTCAAAACCTTGAAAAAAAGAAATTCAGGGAAAAATATAATTTATACAAGGTCGAGGGAGATAAACTGGTACAGGAACTACTCCTCTCCGACATGAAAATAGATTCATTGATTGCCCGCCCCTCTTGGATCGAAAGCAATCAACAACACTTGAAAAAATGTAACACGATCGAGGTAAACGAGATCGAGATGGGACGCATCTCCAATTTCAAATCTCTGCCGGAAGTCATTGCACTAGCTGAAATCCCCGTCAGAACATACAACCCGGATGAGATAAAAGACTCACTATCCGTGGTCCTCAACGGTATTCAAGACCCGGGCAACATCGGCACGATACTCCGGGTCTGCGATTGGTTCGGCATCCGAAATATATTTTGTGACCACGATTGTGCAAACATTTTTAACCCGAAATCCGTTCAAGCAAGCATGGGTGCAATATTCCGGGTGAACGTTTTTTACTTGGATCTTGTCGATTTTATCCCCCGGTTCACGAACTCGGATTTTCCCTGTTACGGGACATTTTTGGAAGGAGAAAATATCTACCGGATGCATCTCCAAAGCAAGGGATTTATCGTCATGGGAAACGAAGGAAACGGGATTACCGCAGGAATCGAACAACTGGTGAACCACAAAATAACGATTCCCAGCTTTGCACACAGTCTTTATTCGACAGAATCCCTGAACGTGGGCGTTGCCACTGGTATCATCCTTTCGGAATTCAAACGAATAGAATATATAAATAGATAAATCAATTATTCAAAACAAAAAAGGACAGTATGAAAAAATTAGTAATTTTAGTTCTCTTCAGCCTCATCGGTTTAACCACCATGGCTCAATCCTTACCTATAAATATCGGTATTCACGGTGGTTGGAATGACGCAAAAATCAAAGCAAAAGAATATAAAATAGATTCGCATGGAGGATACATGATAGGTGCCTTCGCAAGAATCAATCTTGGGAGTATTTACCTAGAACCAGCCTTGAACTTTGCACACAAAGAAAGTAAAATCAATGACGAAATCGGTTCTATCGGAAAATTCAAATACAGTTCCATCGACATCCCTGTTATGGTGGGATATAACATTCTCAAACTCCCCATATTCAAATTACGCGGATTCGCTGGTCCCGTTGCATCTTTCGTGACGAAAGATTTAAAAAGCGATTTCAACACGGACAAAATGATGTGGAACGGGAAAATCGGAGCCGGAGTCGATGTATGGAAAGTAACTTTCGATATTGACTACGAATTCGGATTAAAGAAATTCGGAGATGGGGTGAAAGCTCCAAAATCATGGAACTTAACCTTGGGATTCAAGATTATCTAATCCCACCCTATTTCTAGTGTAGTTTCCTAAAATCGGTTTACTCGATTTTAGGAAACTACAGAAAAAAATTACCAAATACTTGCATTATTCATTTATTCTGTTTTTCTTTGTCCCAATCAATTCAATCTGCGAGGATTGTTTGAATTATAAAGAGGAGTCGAGAGAACGGGCTCATGGAAACTCCGACAACCTGCAAGGCCACTTGCAAGGTGCCAAAACCCGACCTGAGAACCAGGAGTTATAATTTAAGCTGAAAGAAAATGAAAACAGAAACAACAAAACAAAACAGCATTTATTGCACTACAAATTGTAGCATTCTTTTCATTCATTCTATCGCCATGTCTATGCGTATGCGCTGCATGCGCTAATATTTTTTATACCCCGGACTTTTTATTTTAGATTTTTTTAATTTCAGATTTTTGATTGGGAAATTACACGGTAATTTTCAGAATTTCATGAATCGGTTTCAAGGATAAACCGTGTGAAAACGTGTCATTGCATACCATCAAATCATCCCTAGAAATCAATTAGTTGCAAGGCAGCTAACAGATAAAAAATCACCAACAAAAATTTATCCATTAAAAAATTGTACAAGATCATGGCTAAAACATACGCGGAAATAAACGATAAAATCAAGAAAGGTACGGCTGTCGTGTTGACTGCCGAAGAGGTTGCAGAACTGGCAAAAACGCTCTCCCCGAAAGAGATCGCAGAGAAAGTGGATGTCGTGACCACGGCCACTTTCGGGGCAATGTGTTCCTCCGGGGCATTTTTAAACTTCGGACACGCTAATCCCCCGATTCGCATGGAAAAAATCGAATTGAACGGCATTCGTGTCAGTGGCGGATTGGCTGCCGTGGACACTTACGTGGGAGCAACTGATTGCAATCCGGAAAACCCCAGTTACGGGGGAGCCCACATCATAGAAGATCTGATTGCAGGTAAAGAAATCACGCTGGAGGCCTGGGGAAAAGGTACGGATTGTTATCCCCGGAAACATATCAAAACAGTGATCACCAAAGACACGATCAACGAGGCTATCCTGTACAACCCCAGAAATGCCTACCAGAATTATAACGTGGCTACGAACTCCACGGATAAAATCAAATACACGTACATGGGAACCCTATTACCCAAATTGCGGAACGCTTCTTACAGCACGGCCGGAGAATTATCTCCCCTGTTGAATGATCCGGAATGCCGCACGATCGGCTTGGGAACCCGTATTTTCCTTTGTGGAACGGAAGGATACGTCACTTGGAACGGTACCCAATTCCACTCCACGAAAGAAACAAACGAATACGGCATTCCCACCAGTAACGCTCGCACGATAGCCGTGATCGGTGACTTGAAGAACATGAGCACGGAATTCCTAAGAGGAGTTTATTACGAGAAATACGGGGTGAGCATGTTTGTCGGTATCGGTATACCCATTCCTATTCTGGATGAAGATCTTGCCCGGAGAGTGTCTATTCGAAATGAACAAATAGAAACCTCGGTTGTAGATTACGGAGACGGAAATAAGATTTTAGGTAAAACAAATTATGCGGCCTTGCAAAGTGGAGAGATCGAGGTTAACGGTCATAAAATCAAAACGGCTCCCGTTGCCAGCCTGTCAAAAGCCCGGCAAATCGCCGAGATTTTAAAGTCATGGATTCAGAAAGGAGACTTCCTACTCACGGAACCCGTTCGCCCCATGCCGACAGGCACTTCACTAAAAGGACTCCAAGAAATTGAGAATTGAAAATGGAGAATTGAGAACGAAACGTGACAATTCCCGCGGTTGGAATCTTAAATCTAAAATCATTAAATCTAAAATCAGAAGCAATCATGACTAAAAAAGTAATATTAACCTTCCCGGTAGACGCAACAGACAGACCTTTGACATACGACTTAATTCGTATTTATGATGTAAAAGTGAATATCCTAAAAGCAGAAATACAACCCGGAAAAACCGGATCACTCTTGATCGAGATGGACGCAGATCCCTTGAGAATAGAACAGGCTATTGCTTTCTTGAATGATAACGGGGTAACCGTAAGTCCGGTATCCAGCAAAATATCTTACGATGACTCCCGATGTATTAATTGTGGAAACTGTGCTTCGGCCTGTTTCTCCCACGCCTTGACTATCGAGGCTCCCGATTGGAAACTACAATTCAATCCCGAAAAATGTATCGCCTGCAAACTATGCTTGAAAGCTTGCCCGTTGAAACTTTTCAAGATTGAATTCAGCAATCCGGAAAGCTGCTAGACAAATGCACAGATCTTATAAACCTTACAAACTATCAGTACAGTTATGATCGAGTACAAAAATCGCACATATCGGGAGCATTTGCAGAAAGAACGCTGGCATTCTTTCACGGTCGTCTACAAAGAGACAGACTTGTGGATCGGAATAGATCAGGAATCTTTCCAAGAAAGCATTCTCGCATTCACGGAATCCCGAATCCGGACATTACGAGAAAGCATGGATGCTTACTTACAAAATGATCCCGATTACGCCACGTCACTCGTTCCCTACGAGGCACGACCGGAAGCCCCGACAATTTTTCAAAAGATGTCGGAGATGTCCAAAAAATCCGGAATCGGCCCAATGAGTGGGGTTGCCGGAGCTGTTGCCAGTCGAATTGGTCAAGAGATCAAAGAAAAATATGGAGTACGGGAAATTATCGTGGAAAATGGTGGAGATATCTATGCGGACATACAAGAAAACATTGATATTTCCGTATTTGCCGGAACATCTCCCCTGTCGGAAAAAGTGGGGTTCACCATCCGGGCTGACCAAGCCCCCCTAGGAATTTGTACTTCATCCGGAACAGTGGGGCCCTCTTTAAGCTTCGGGAAAGCAGATGCCGTCATGATTATTTGTAAAGATTGTACTTTAGCCGACACGTACGCTACAGCCTTTGCCAACGAGATCAAAACAACAGATGACGTTGCCCCCTGTGTCGAAAAAATCGGGAAAACGCAAGAAATACTTGCCGCCATCTGCATCAAAGACGACAAAATCGGGATACACGGCATTTTCGATTTAAAACTCTTTCATTCTAAACTTTAAATTCTAAATTATTAAAATGAACTTACAAGATCGCATATATATACTGGATGGTGCCACCGGGACAGCTTTACAACAATTCGGATTGACTGAAGCCGATTTTCGGGGAGAAGAATTCGCACACCATCCGATTCCCCTCAAAGGGAATAATGACGTGCTAAACATTACCCGCCCGGACGTGATTCGTCAAGTACATCAAAACTACATTGACGCAGGAGCCGACATAATAGAAACCAACACCTTCAACGCAAATGCAATCTCGCAAACCGAATACGGGTGCGTGGAATGGGTTTCACGTCTCAATTTAGAAGGAGCCCGTTTGGCAAAAGAAACGGCGTCCGCTTGCAAAGAACGCAAAATCTACGTGGCAGGAAGTATCGGACCAACCGATAAATCCTTAACCCTCGCCCCCGATCCTGACCAACCGACTTATAGAATCGTGAATTTCGATACACTGGCCAATGCTTATGCCAGTCAAGCGGCGGCATTAATAGAAGGCGGCGTGGACCTCTTGTTGGTGGAAACTATCTATGACGGGCTGAATGCGAAAGCCGCTCTCTATGCCATAGCCAAAGTACAGGAAGAAAAAGGTACAAATCTTCCCGTGATGCTTTCCGCCACGGTAAACGACAAAAGTGGACGCACTCTGACCGGACAATCACTGGAAGCCCTGTTCACGAGCCTCGCCCACTACCCGATTCTCAGCTTTGGTTTGAACTGTTCATTCGGGGCGAAGGAATTACACCACTTCTTGCGGGAACTGGCTCCACGTATCCCGTGTCACATCAGTATATACCCGAACGCGGGACTACCGAATGAAATGGGAGAATACGACGAATCGCCGGAATTTACCGCTCTTTGTCTCCAAAACATGGCAAAAGAGGGATTGATCAATATAGCCGGGGGATGTTGCGGAACGACACCGGAACACATCCGGGCAATCGCAAACGCTTTGAAAAACATTCCCCCGAGAAAAGTCCCGACACCCACTCACCAACTGAAAGTGAGTGGACTAGATACCATCGTGGTAGATAAAGAATTAAACAATTTTATCAACATCGGCGAACGTACAAACGTGGCAGGCTCCGCGAAATTTGCCCGTCTTATCCGGGAAAAGAATTACACGGAAGCCGCCACGATCGCCCGAAAACAAATCCAAGCGGGAGCATCCATCATTGACATCAACATGGATGACGCCATGCTGGACGGCACGGTTGAAATGGAACGTTTCGTGCGTATCATCAGCAACGAACCGGATATTGCCAAAGCGGCTTTCATGATAGATTCTTCCAAGTGGGAAACCATCCTTGCCGGATTAAAAAACACGCAAGGAAAATGTATCGTGAACTCGATCAGCCTGAAAGAAGGAGAACACGACTTCCTTTACAAAGCCAAAGAAATTCAACGCTTGGGAGCAGCCGTGGTAGTAATGGCATTCGATGAAGAAGGCCAGGCAACCACTTTCCAACGCAAAATAGACATTTGCCAGAGAGCCTATGACTTGTTAACCACACAAGCCGGCTTCACTCCCGAAAACATCATATTCGACGTGAATATTCTAGCCATCGGAACCGGGATCGAGGAACACAACAACTATGCCGTGGACTATATTGAAGCGGTACGTTGGATAAAACAGAACTTGAAAGGATGCCGTACATCCGGCGGTGTTTCCAACTTGTCATTCTCGTTCCGGGGAAATAACACGGTACGAGAAGCCATGCACTCCGTCTTCTTGTACCATGCTATCCGCGCGGGACTAGACATGGCTATCGTGAATCCCGCCATGTTACAGGTATATGACGAAATCGAACCGGTATTACTGAAAGCCGTGGAAGATGTCGTACTAAACCGTACACCTGAAGCAACGGAAACTTTGATCTCCCTTGCTGAAAAATACAAGGAAACAAAAGGTGAAGTAAAAACTACACACCAGGAAGAATGGCGGCTTCGTTCCCTAGAAGAACGTCTCGGACACGCTTTGATCAAGGGGATCACGGATTACCTGACAGACGATCTACAAGAAGCACTCACGCAATACTCCAGCCCGGTAGAAATCATCGAAGGACCTTTAATGAAAGGCATGGAACGGGTAGGACAATTTTTCGGGGAAGGAAAAATGTTCTTGCCGCAGGTCGTGAAATCTGCCAAAGTCATGAAAGAAGCCGTACAAATCCTACAACCGGAAATCGAACGTCACAACGCATCCGGCCAAAATGTAACCCGTCGGCCCCGTGTCGTGATTGCCACGGTAAAAGGAGACGTACACGACATCGGTAAAAACATCGTGAATATTGTTCTGACCTGTAATAATCTGGATGTAATCGACCTTGGTGTCATGGTTGATAATCAAAGTATTGTCAAGGCTACCAAAGAATATGAGGCAGATATTATCGGAGTGAGTGGTTTGATCACACCCTCTTTGGGGGAAATGGAAAACCTGTGTGAACTGTTGCAAAAAGAACAATTACAAGTTCCCCTAATTGTTGGTGGGGCTACTACCTCAACTGTACATACGGCAGTTAAACTAGCACCCAAATATAATTATTGCGTCGTGTCAGGCGGGGACGCTTCCCGAACAGTGGGAATCATCAAGCGTTTACTGAATGACCGGGAGAATTACATCCGTGAAATAAAAACAGAACAAGAAAACATTCGAACTTTATACTATCAACATCAACAAAAACAAATATCACTCGAAGAGGCTCGCCGGAGAGCCCCGCGATACGATTGGAATCACGTGGAACCCACTACTTTCGGGGAACATAATTTACTGGTGAAACGCCTGAACCTCGAAGACTTGGTGGAAAGAATTGACTGGACACCATTTTTCCATTTCTGGGGATTCAAAGGCAAATACCCGGAAATCATTTACACGAACGATGAAGCAGACCGCACTTACCAGGCAGCACTGGATATGCTAGGTAAAGTAATCGCCGGAAATGAATTTGATGTTTCCATCATTGTCCGCTTCTTTGATGCCTATTCGGAAAATGAAGACATCGTTCTGGATGGTCAGTATCGATTCACGATGCCCCGGCAGCGAGCGGACTTGGAAGAGTGTCTTTCACTGGCAGATTTTGTCATCCCGAAAGAAAAAGGAATTGGTAGCGTGGGATTATTCTGTTTGAAAGTACAGGATGATCACCAATGCAACGATTGCCGTGACTTTGAACATCTGCTACGGGAAAGTCTTTGTGCCCGCTTGGCAGAAGCTTGCGCGGAATGGATGCAGGAACAAGTTAACGAAGGAACTCACGTGATCCGTCCCGCTTTCGGTTACCCGACTTGTCCGGATCACGCGATGAAGAAATTAGCCTTCGACATCCTGGATGCTCCTGCCCAGATCGGGGTTCGCCTCACGGAAGGATATTCCATTTACCCCTCGACAAGCCTGTGCGGGATGCTGATTTCTCACCCCGAAGCGAAATATTTCAGCGTATAACATTGAAATAAGATAAAAGTTTATTTTAAAACCGATTAGTCCCCCCTCCCCCTATGCAACGGAGGAGCCAGAGGGGGGAGTCTGTAAACATACGACTGATTAAAATCGCAAAATAAACAGAGTTCGTACAGCTGAAATCTAAAATTTAAAATTTAAAATCCAAAATCATGAAGGTCATTGACATACTCAACAATACAGACAAACCAGTCTTCTCTTTCGAACTGGTACCACCACTAAAAGGTGGGGACATCAATAAAATATACGAAGCTATCGAACCCTTGATAGCCCTCGCTCCCCCTTTCATTAATATCACGTTTCACCGGGATGAAGTGGTATACCGAGAATACCCGGACGGAACGATTAAAAAAGTGACCGTAACGAAACGTCCCGGTTCCGTGGCACTGGCCGCCGCCATCATGAGGCGATACAACGTGGACATGGTTCCTCACATCGTGTGCGGAGGGGCTACCCGCCACAAAATCGAGAACGAACTTATCGACTTGAATTTCCTTGACATTGAAAATGTGATGGCCCTCCGGGGTGACCCCATACCGGGAGAACGTTTTTTCACTCCCGAAGAAGGCGGACACCGCTATAGTTGTGAACTGGTAGAACAAATTACCCGCATGAACCACGGTCAATACCTGGACGACACGCTGACAGATACCGTTCCCACGAACTTCTGCATCGGGGTTGCCGGATACCCGGAAAAACATTACGAAGCCCCCAACCAAGCCTGTGACATCGAAAATCTGAAAAAGAAAGTCGATGCGGGAGCGAATTACATTGTCACCCAAATGTTCTTCGATAACGCCAAATTTTTCCAATTTGTCGATAAATGCCGGGCTCAAGGAATTAACGTCCCTATCATACCGGGCCTAAAACCCATATCCACATTTAAACATCTGGAAATGCTTCCACGTACATTCAGCATCGACATCCCACACGAACTGGTCAAAGAGATCCGCTCGTGCAAAAATAACAAGGAAATCAATCAAGTCGGTATAAAATGGTGCGTGGCCCAGAGTAAAGAACTCATCGCCCACGGGGTTCCCGCGGTTCATTACTACACGATGGGAAAATCGGAAAATATTCAAGAAATTGTAAAACAAGTTTTCTAACCTATGGACCAAGAAACTAAACCAAACTTTTGGGCACTAACCCCTTTGATCGTATTTTTAAGTATCTACTTGATAGCCTCCATCATCATGGGGGATTTCTACAAAATGCCGATCACCGTAGCATTCCTCGCCTCTTCCATCGTGGCGGTAGCCATCTCTTCGGGGGGACAACTTCACAAACGAATAGACCTATTCTGCAAAGGAGCTGCCAACAGCAACATCATGCTCATGATATGGATTTTTATTCTTGCCGGGGCATTTGCTCAAACAGCAAAAGCCGTGGGTGCAGTTGATGCTACCGTTAACCTGGCCCTATCCGTACTTCCGGATAGTCTCCTACTGGCGGGGATGTTCATTGCCGCTTGCTTTATTTCACTTTCCATGGGAACATCTGTCGGTACGATCGTGGCACTAACTCCCGTTGCCGTCGGTATTGCCACTCAAACAGACATAAACACGCCTTTCATGGTGGCCATCGTGGTTGGGGGAGCCATGTTCGGAGACAACCTGTCCTTTATCTCCGACACGACCATTGTTGCTACCCGCACACAAGGCTGTAACATGAAAGACAAATTCAAAGTCAATAGCTTAATTGTCATCCCGGTTGCCATACTCGTAACCATTGTTTACCTGTTTCAAGGCAGTGAAATAACGACAACCCCTACCGTCACCCCGATAGAATGGTTAAAAGTAATTCCTTACATTCTAGTACTTACCACCGCGTTGGCAGGAGTAAACGTGATGATCGTACTTCTACTCGGCATTCTCTGTTCCGGCATAGTCGGAATAATTACCGGAAGCATTCAATTTTGGGGATGGATTGCCGCTATGGGTACAGGGATCTCCGGTATGGGAGAACTGATTATTATCACGTTGCTAGCAGGCGGGATGCTCGAAATGATTCGCTCCAACGGAGGGATTGCCTACATTATTCAGAAGTTGACAACTCGTGTCAAATCCAAAAAAGGAGCCGAATTAAGTATCGCCGCCCTCGTCAGTTTTGCCGACTTATGCACGGCAAACAACACGATCGCCCTCATCATGTCCGGCCCCATAGCTAAAGACATTGCCAGTCGTTTTGGTATCGATCCCCGAAAATCAGCCAGTTTATTAGATACCTTCTCGTGTTTCATGCAAGGCATCATCCCCTACGGGGCACAATTACTCATGGCTGCCGGCCTAGCCTCCATTACCCCACTGGCCATCATGCAGTACCTCTACTACCCGTACTTAATGGGAGTTGCCGCCCTTCTGGCGATCTTCTTCCGCTACCCCCGGAAATACTCACGATAAACTTTTAGCTTTTGGGTTTTAGTTTTTAACTTTGCTCCATGACAATTATCGAAATCATCGTCACCATACTCCTCGGTACTGCCGCAGGATTTATCAACACGTTTGCCGGGGGCGGCTCCATGTTGGTAGTACCTTTTCTTATCTTCATCGGCTTACCGGCGAACGTGGCGAATGCAACCAACCGGATTGCCATTTTATTACAAAACGTAGTATCTGTCAACGGCTTTAAACAAAAGAAAATACTTGATTTCAAAACCGATTCCAAATTACTGCTCCCCGTAGCTCTCGGCAGCATCGCGGGAGCATTTATTGCCGTGGATATCAACGAAGAAATATTCAAAAAAGTCATAGCCGGGCTTCTGATTATTATGTTTTTCATGTTACTCTTGAATCCGGATGCTTGGGTAAAAGCAAATGCGGACAAGGCAAAAATGAAAAGCCCGTGGTTACGAAACGTCATCTTCTTTTTCCTGGGAATTTACGGTGGATTTATCCAAATCGGTATCGGGTTCTTCTTGCTGGCAGGGTTAGTTCTCGGATGTGGTTATGATTTATTAAAAGCCAATGCCATAAAACTATTTATCGTACTATTTTACACGATTATCGCTTTAGCTATTTTCATTTGGAATGGTCTCGTGGATTTTAAAATCGGACTTATCCTGGCCTGTGGCAATATGCTGGGGGCATGGCTAGGAGTACGTTTCAGTATCAAATGGGGAGCCAAATACATCCGGTATCTCTTGCTCGTTGTACTCGTCATTGTAGCCGTACGCCTATTTTTCAGTTAACCGGATTTAAACAATCCATAACATCACGTGAAAACTTCTTAAAACGATCCTTCCATACAGGATTATTCGTTAACTTTGCAATTTAAATTCAAGAATCATGGAAATAAAAACAGGACACTCGTTCACGCAAGAAATTACCGTGCAATATAAAGACACTGCAGCCGTTTACGGTTCAGGCAAACTGGAAGTATTCGCGACACCCGCGATGGTAGGACTAATGGAAAACACGGCTATCAAATGTTTAGAAGGCATGCTGGATGACGACAGCGACACCGTGGGTATCGAAATCAACACCAAACACGTGAAAGCAACCGCTGTTGGCAAGAAAGTTGCCTGCAAAGCCACCATCACCGAAGTCGACGGTCGCCGCATTCGTTTCTCCATCGAGGCATGGGATGAAACCGCTCCAATCGGTTCGGCCATCCATGACCGCTTTATCATCAACCCGGAGAAATTCATGAGCAAACTTTCTTAATTGTAAATTGAATAATTGTAAATTTTAAATTGAAGGGACTATATTCTCAATTTAAAATCTAAAATCTAAAATTAGTAGATGTTTAAACTAACTTCCCAATTTGAACCGACCGGAGATCAACCGGAAGCTATCAAGGAACTAACGCAAGGACTTTTGGATGAAGTCCCGGGACAGGTATTATTGGGAGTTACCGGATCAGGAAAGACATTTACCATTGCCAACGTGATACAAGAGGTTCAGCGTCCGACACTTATCCTCAGCCACAACAAGACGCTGGCCGCCCAATTATACGGGGAATTCAAGGCTTTCTTCCCCGAAAATGCGGTGGAATATTTCGTATCTTACTACGACTATTACCAACCGGAAGCCTACCTGCCCACCACCAACACGTATATCGAGAAAGATCTTATGATCAACGATGAGATCGATAAATTACGTTTAAGAGCCACGGCCTCCTTACTATCCGGACGCCGGGACGTGATCGTGATTTCATCCGTCTCGTGCCTTTACGGCATGGCAGACCCGACAGCTTTCGGCTCGAACATCATTTACTTGAAGCGAGGACTCAAAATTGGTCGCAACCAACTCTTACGCCGTTTGGTGGATGCCCTTTACGTGAATAACGAACTGGAATTCAAACGGGGCAGTTTCCGGGCAAAAGGTGAAACCGTAGACATTTTTCCGGCCATTGAAACCTTCGAGGGAATGGCTTATCGGATCGAGTTCTGGGACGACGAGATTGACCGGATCACATCGTTCAGCCCACAGACCGGAAAAACGATTGATGAAATGGAGAATTTGAACATCTATCCCGCCAATCTGTTTGTTACGGATAAAGCCACACTCGCGAAAGCCATTTATGATATAGAACACGACCTTGTCGTGCAAGTTGATTTCTTAAATTCCATCGGTAAACATTTTGAAGCAAAGCGACTAGATGAACGGGTAAAATATGACGTGGAAATGATTCGAGAACTCGGCTATTGCTCCGGCATCGAGAATTACTCCCGCTACTTCGACGGACGGGCTGCCGGTGTCCGCCCCTTCTGTCTGCTGGACTACTTCCCACAGGATTTTTTACTTGTCGTGGACGAGTCGCACGTGACTCTCCCGCAAGTGAGAGCCATGTACGGTGGCGACCATTCCCGCAAACAATCACTCGTGGAATATGGATTCCGTCTTCCGGCTGCTTTCGACAACCGCCCGCTCACGTTTGAAGAATTCGAGGCCAACACGGGACAAACCATTTACGTCAGTGCCACCCCGGCCGATTATGAATTGGAAAAATGCAACGGCGTGGTCGTGGAACAAATCATTCGCCCCACCGGAATCCTTGACCCGGAAATAGAAGTCGTTCCTAGCAAAAACCAGATAGACCACCTTATCAACGAGATACAAAAACGGATCGAGGTCAACGAGAAAGTTCTTGTAACCACATTGACCAAACGAATGGCAGAGGAACTAAGTAAATATTTAGACCGTATTCGCATCAAATGCCAATACATCCACTCCGACGTGGATACGCTGGAACGAGTACAGATCATCGAAAATTTACGTAAAGGAGTAATTGACGTGATTGTCGGAGTCAACTTGTTACGTGAAGGATTGGATATGCCCGAAGTTTCTCTCGTTGCCATCCTCGATGCCGACAAAGAAGGATTCCTACGTTCCACTCGTTCACTAATACAAACCTCCGGACGTGCCGCCCGTAACCTAAATGGTAAGGTCATCATGTATGCCGACACGATCACCCGCTCCATGCAGGAAACCATCGATGAAACCCAGTACCGTCGAGAGAAACAGATGGAATATAACCGTCAACACGGTATCACCCCAACCCAAATACGTAAATTCACGGAATCCGTGCTGAAAGAGACCTCCCGAGCTTATATCGAAGAAGAACACGTGAACATGGCTGCAGATCCCGTCATTGCCTACATGAGTAAACCGGAATTGGAGAAAATGTTGCAAAAAACAAAAGCCGCCATGCAAAAAGCCGCTAAAGAAACGGATTTCCTTGAAGCCGCACGCCTCCGAGATGAAATGTTCAAACTAGAAGAAACCATCAAACGACTTAATCCCTAAAAGAAATGATTTCAAAAGTTCTGAATCGCACTTTATACCCCACTCCAAAACGGAATATTCATTATAAATTATAATGCTTTAATACTTTTCCAACACAAATAAACACGTGATAAGAGCGTATTCAGCCACACCCCGTATCTCACGACTGTACTGCCAACATATCAAACACAGTTTCCAAACGGCTATGAAACGAAGGCAACACGTCAGTCATCTGCTTGTGTTGCCTTATTTCCTCCTAAATACCAGCTAATTTTCATTCACACTCCCACACAAATTCCCATTACACAAAAATAGAAATTTGCAAACAAGAATCATGACGGGAAATGCATGACATTCCATGCCAATCACACATCAAATAGTGACTACATGTTCTCAACCTCATTCTCTCCATTTCTCATTAACTATATCCAAGAAACCTTCCAACTTTCGAACAATACATTTTAACTGTCCGGCAGACAAACCATTTAAACACAAGTCATTAACTCCTATATTAAAATTTGTAACCAGCGATTCCTCATCACGTTGGCACACCTGTCTATCCACAAACGGAGTCGACCTCAAAACTCGTTCTCTTGGCATACGGTCTTCTTTGATAACAACAGCAAATTCCTCCGGAGCCTCTTCGACAGCATCAACAGAATCCCCCTCTTCCATCTTATCCAAGAATTGTTGCATCCGCTTGATTACATACCTCATTTGTTCGGAAGAAGTAAATCTCATTTCTCCCTCGTAAGTATCCAAGTCATAAGAAATAGAATAGGAATCACAATCCGAAAAACGAAAAACAGACATTGACATATCAACCGAGTACAGATCGTCATCTTCAAACTCATGAAAGGAAGAATTTCCATGTTCGAGAAACATTTCAATCGTATCATGAAGCTCAACTAATTGTTGCACCGAGAGACCGTACAACAACTCATTATCAACCGTGATACTATAATACGTTTTCTCCTTACACGCGTCCAATAATTCCTTTATTTCCTTCATTTGAAAATTACCATATTCCATTAATTTCTCAACAAAAGAAACTTCTCCCGATAATTTTACCATCAACTCGATAAATCGTGAAGCTAACAATCTCCCTTTTTTATCTGCCAAGGGAGATTCCACGTACCCCTGAAAAAACGCATCTGCCAACTTCATCCACGGTAGTCTCAAGCAATTCAGTACTTGCCTCATCTCATCAATATCATGTCGTAACCCTCCCAGTAAATTCTCGTCATATTCTTCCATCAACTTGTTACTCCGGTATCGCCTCATCACTTGCGATTTTATCAGATAATAATCTTTCAATGACAAACCTTGCTCCTTTCCCGGTATCCCACCGCAAAAAGAACCTTTATTCACGCCGTCCATCATTGTTGCTCGTTTAATTCACCCTTCTTTAAAGCAACTAAAGCCTCCACTTCTTTTCTTTGACCTTGATATCGACGAAACAAAGCCGTGATCAACGGTCCTTTTTGGGCAAGGAATTTCATTCTTTTAATCAATTCCGTCATAAAGTCCGGTAAACATTTTCCACTCTCTTTCCTCTCCTCCAAAGCAACATAGTGCATAAAACTTCCGTACAGGACTGCAACACTCTCTTCCCATGGAAATTGTAAAGTTTTAAACAAACACTCGGTGGCACGTAAATGCTTTAACATAAACGTCAAAGGCTCTTTCTTCTCTTGTCCCCCAAACGCCATCAAACATTCCGCTTCTGCCATGTAATACGCCTCTAGTCTCTCGATTTCTTCCATAGACAAACCGTCCAACGCATTCTCTATTGAAACATTGGCCCAATCGTTCTTTTCCATAATCATCGGTTTAAGTCAGGGCAGAAAAAAACGGTTCTACCCATACCGTTTGTAATAAACCCCCTCTCCACAACAACGAAAATTCATTGCTTAATCCATTATTTTCTGTATATTTACAATCATTTAATCTATTAAAGTCCAATAAAGATACAAAATATTTCGCCAAATGCAAAGCAGTATGCAAAATATTTCACCAATAAAACAAAGGATATTACAATTTGTAGCAAATCTAGGGATTAGCAAAAGAGAATTTTACTCTTTAACAGGAATATCAAGAGGAACTCTAGAAAGTAAAACAGGCATTACTGAAGATACTTTGACAAAACTTTTCACCACTTATCCCAACCTATCACCAATATGGATCTTTACTGGAAAAGGAGAAAAATTTCAATCTCAACAAGATGAAATCCCCACGTACTTTGCTCCAGAACAAAATATCGAAGATAAACTACTCTGTATCATAGCAAAAAAAGATTCAGAAATAAGGGAACTAGCTGAAGAAGTAGGCAAATTAAAACAAGAAATTCTACAATTAAAAAATTCCATATAAACAAAAGGGTGTCAAAAGTTCTATTTGTATTTACCAACTTCCCCTTACACCTCTAAACAAATTACTATCAAATAATTTCACAAGGAGAAAATAGTCATTGCAAAATGAACTTTTGACACCCTCCGTTCATTCTATCTTTATAAAACTATTTTTTATTAATTAAGATTTAGGCAGCACCACATTCGTAATCCGTCCCACGGAAGCCAAATTACCAAACTCATCCGTTACGTTGACAGCTACCACGTGTGTACGATGACCTTTATGAATAAACTCCGCACGCCCGATAACATATTTTCCTTGTGCTTTTCGAACATGATTAGCATTAATCTCGATTCCAAACACGTGATTCTCCTCCAAATTCTCCCCGATATAAGTCAACCCACTTCCCACGGTCTCCACTAATGCCATAATCGCTCCACCATGCAACAAATTCCCGGGACGCATCGTCCGTTCATCAATCGGCATCTTTGCCTCTAACCAATTTTCCCCTATACCGGTAAACTCAATACCTAAACTCGCCATTAACGTTCCCCGGCTCTCCCGGTTCATCTGTTCTATTATTGCTGAACTATCCATGTATTAATTTCTTGATTTATGATTTCCGATTTATAATACCCCCACACAAAGCTTTTTCATTCTACACTCTACATTTTAAATTTTACATTTTTTTATCCTGTTTCTTCGGGTTTGCGGGAAACCACCCTTTACGTACCCTCTCCTCCTGTTCAAAAATCTCCTTGATTGTCCAAAAAGAAGAAAAGGCAAACACGCCCAGCAAAGAAGACCACAACACATTCGTCACCCATAAGGCAGCTATCGTTCCCACGATTCCCAAAACAAGAAAAATCCACCAGCACCCCGTCCCCCAATAATATTCCGCTTTAATCACCACGGGATGAAACAACCCGATTATCAAGAACGTGCAAATTCCGATAATCAACCCAGTCAAATTATACGTTTCAATAAATTCCATACGCTATTTTTAGATTTATGCAAATGTACAAATATTCCAAAACTCTATTTCATTTCACCAAAATATTCCTACTTTTGTACATAGACTACGGGAAAAGAAGTAAACAAGTTATATCAAATCATAAATTGTTTAATTCCTTATCGTAAATCACTAATTATAAACGCATATGACACCATTAAAAGAAGGAGATAAAGCCCCTTACTTCGAGGGCATAAATCAAGACGGGAAAAAAATCACGCTGGATGATTTTAAAGGCAAAAAATTAATCCTCTATTTTTACCCGAAAGACAACACGTCAGGATGCACGGCTGAAGCATGTAGTTTGAATGACAGTTATTCTTCCCTCACGGAAAAAGGATTTGAAGTTGTTGGTGTCAGCCCCGATTCGGCAAATTCACATTTGAAATTTATCGCTAAATATAATTTGGCATTTAATCTGATTGCCGACACAGAAAAAAAGATACTGGAAGCATACGGTGTCTGGGCTGAAAAAAAATTATACGGGAGAACCTACATGGGAGTCGTTCGAACCACTTTCATCATTAACGCAAACGGGATTATCGAACGAATAATCACCAAAGTGAACACCAAGGATCATGCAAAGCAGATCTTGGAAGAATTTAAAATCTAAAATTCAAAATCTAAAATCAATAAATTATGGCAAACACAGAAACCAATCAAGACAAGTTAAAAGCACTTCAACTTACCCTTGACAAAATTGAAAAGAATTTCGGTAAGGGAAGCGTCATGAAACTTGGAGATAATGTCGTGGAAGATGTTGCGGTTATCCCTTCCGGCTCTATCGGGCTAGACAGAGCCTTAGGCGTGGGAGGATACCCGAAAGGCCGTGTAATCGAAATATTCGGTCCCGAATCTTCCGGTAAGACGACTCTGGCTATCCACGCTATCGCGGAAGCCCAAAAACAAGGCGGTATTGCCGCTATCATTGACGCGGAGCACGCCTTCGACCGATCATACGCCGAAAAACTAGGAGTTGACGTGAATAACTTATTCATCTCACAACCGGACAATGGTGAACAGGCCCTCGAAATTGCGGAACAACTAATCCGCTCTGCCGCTATTGACATTATCGTGATCGACTCCGTGGCAGCCCTTACGCCCAAAGCCGAAATCGAGGGAGAAATGGGTGATAGCGTGATGGGATTACAAGCCCGCTTGATGTCACAAGCTTTACGTAAATTGACAGGAACAATCAGTAAAACAAATACCTGCTGTATATTCATCAACCAGTTGCGTGACAAAATCGGTGTCATGTTCGGCAACCCCGAAACGACCACGGGAGGTAACGCACTGAAATTCTACGCATCCGTACGCTTGGATATTCGTCGCGTGGGACAAATCAAAGACGGAGAGGAAATCTACGGTAACCATACTCGTGTAAAAGTGGTGAAAAACAAAGTTGCCCCCCCATTCAAGAAAGCCGAATTTGACATCATGTACGGAGAGGGAATTTCCCGTTCCGGAGAAATTGTTGACTTGGGCGTTGAATGCAACGTGATCAAGAAAAGCGGTAGCTGGTTCTCCTACGGAGAAAGTAAATTGGGACAAGGACGGGAAACCGTGAAACAACTGGTTATGGATAACCCGGAATTAGCAGAAGAGCTTACCCAAAAGATCGTGGAAGCCATGGAAAACGGCGTACAACCGGCAACGAAATAAGAAAATCGTGTAATAAAACAGCTAAAATTACAATGAAAAATTATTTATGTTCTGCATTAATCTTGTTGGCAATGGTGTCGTGTGACAACAAGAAAGAAGCAGTAAAAACAAGTTATAAAACACCGGATATGAAACTAGCATCCGACGTGATGACTCCCGAGGTGTTATGGTCATTCGGCAGAATCGGTAGCGTAAGCGTATCTCCCGATCAGAAAACACTCCTGTATGACGTAACTTATTTCAACAAGGAAGAAGATCGCTCGTACAGTGACATCTACGTGATGAACTTGGCTGACGGGAAATCAAAACAATTAACAGACACGGACTATAAAGAATTCGGAGAAACCTGGACTTCCGATGGTAAAATCGCTTTCATGTCCAGCAAATCCGGTTCCGTACAATTATGGGAAATGAATGCAGATGGTAGCGGCCTTACCCAGTTAACCAATGTCGAAGGTGGCATTGGGGGATTTATTTTCTCCCCGGACAAATCCAAACTTCTTTTCCTGAAAGACGTGAAACTGGAACAAGATGTTCATGATCTTCACCCTGATCTCCCGAAAGCAAATGCCCGTTTAATTGATGGCCAAGTTTACCGTCATTGGAATGACTGGGTGGAAGCCTACACGCATCCTTTCGTGGCCGATTATATCCCCGGACAAATGGTGACCACGGGAAAAGACATCATGGAAGGTGAAAAATGGGAATCACCCGTCCGTCCTTGGGGGGGAACCGAGCAACTCACTTGGACAAAAGACGGTAAAGGGGTGATCTACATGGCCCGTAAAAAAGAAGGTGTTGCCTACATGAGTTCCACGAACACGGATCTTTATTTGTACAATTTGAATTCCGGTAAAACCACTAACCTCACGGAAGGAATGATGGGATACGACCAGAACCAAGTGATCTCTCCCAACGGGGAACTCATGGCATGGGAAAGTATGGAACGTGACGGTTACGAAGCTGACAAAATCCGCTTATTCGTGATGAACCTGAAAACCGGGGAGAAAAAAGAATACACGAAAGATTTCGATCAAAATGTCGGAAGCCTGTCTTGGGCAGATGATAACACCATCTATTTCATCTCGGATTATCACGCTACAGATGAAATTTACAAGTTAACCTTGAATGACGGCAAGATCGATAAACTCACGGAAGGAGTACACAACTACACGTCAGTTATTCCTGTAAACGATTACCTGATTGCCACGAAAGTATCCATGAGTAAACCCGCCGAAATTTACAAAGTAGACCCGACCACGGGAAAAGACACGGAACTATCATTCGTGAACAAAGGTATTCTTGATCAATTGACCATGGGTAAGGTAGAATCCCGCTGGATCAAGACCACGGATAACAAACAAATGTTAACATGGGTCATTTATCCTCCTCATTTCGACCCGAACAAAAAATACCCGGCAATCCTGTATTGCGAGGGTGGCCCGCAAAGTACCGTGAGCCAGTTTTGGAGTTATCGCTGGAATTTCCAAATGATGGCTGCCAACGGTTACATCATCGTGGCCCCGAACCGTCGCGGCCTACCGGGATTTGGACAAGAATGGAATGAACAAATCAGTGGAGACTATCCCGGACAAAATATCAAGGACTACCTCTCTGCTATCGACGAGCTAAAACAGGAACCTTATATTGATGAAAACCGTTTGGGTTGCGTGGGAGCTTCTTACGGCGGTTTTTCCGTGTATTTCCTTGCCGGACATCATGATAAACGCTTCAAAGCATTTATCGCTCACTGCGGTATCTTCAACATGGAAATGCAGTACTACAACACCGAAGAGATGTGGTTCGCCAACTGGGATATGGGCGGCTCCCCCTGGGAAAAGAACAACAAGGTTGCTCAACGCACGTTTGACAATTCCCCGCACAAATTCGTTGGAGAATGGGATACCCCGATTTTGGTCATCCACGGGCAAAAAGACTTCCGTATCGATGCCTCTCAAGGTATGGGCGCATTCAACGCCGCCCGCATGCGTGGTATTCCGGCTCAGTACTTGTACTTCCCGGAAGAATGTCACTGGGTACTAGGATGTCAGAACGGTATTTTATGGCAACGTACTTTCGCAACTTGGCTGGATAAGTGGTTAAAGTAATAAATAAAAAGCCTCGTTCAAGCGAGGCTTTTTATTCATTTTATCCCATTGGCAATTTCATATTTTTCCACTATCGGTCGCATCAATTTAAACTTATCTATTACCTTCGGATAAGTACTATACAACTCATAGAAACGACTTTCCTCTCCTCGATAAGCATAAATTACAGTAACGTAATCTTGAATATCCTGTTTCCTATCCGGATTTTTCATATATTTTCTTCCTGAAATTAAAGCATCCACTCGCCGAATAAACCCTAATTCTTCAGGTTTCGGGGCTGGAGAGAAAGGACTTTCAGTACTTGTCTTCCCATATTGATCTTCTCCCGTAATTTTATAATAGTCTTCCAATTCATCCACGCAAAACTCCAAAATCCAATCCGCACTCTTCACAGCCAATATTTCTCCCCCCAACATATTCAATTCATCCTGCTCCATTTCCTTCATTGCATTCAACCGTCCTACAACAATTCCTCTCAACCCTTTACCATACACGTTAACTTCACGAGTCACGGGTGTATAACTTATCGTTTCCGTCAATAATATCGAATCTGCCAATAAGAACGAAAGAGGCCTGTATACACTCTCTTCTGGCAAATAAGGGATTACCCGATCCTTGATCATATTTACGGCAATTATCATTGCAACCGTATCAGAAGACAGTCTCATTCTCCCATCCGTATAAGTACCATACACATAATATCCCATATTGAATAATTCTGTGTGAACAACCGGATTTCCATAAGCATCCTCTCCTAACTCCTCATAACCAAGCGTATCATTTATAAAAATGGTAACCCCGTAATCTTTATAAATACCATAAATCAAATGATTAATTTCCCCTGGCTTATCTTCTATTTTAAACCAATCGGGCATATTTTCAACAGCTTTCACATCCTCATCATCAGAGTTACACCCCATGAAAAGACAAAGTACAATTCCCAATATTGTAAAATAATTATTTTTCATACTTACATCCTTTATTCGTTAATTCCTATTTTTTTACGAGGCGCTCTTTTGGCATTATCAACCATAGCACCCTGATCAAAAACAATTTCGTAATCAGGAATCGGTAACATCCAAGCATCATCCTCCCCAAAAGCTTTTAACACGTAACTTCCATCATACACTCCCGGCTGCATATTCGCCATGGCAGATTGATAAACTCCATGTCTCACCTGTTTCGCATCAGCATATTTTGAAGTTACGGCATAACGTCTCAAATCAAACCAACGATGTCCCTCTAAACATAATTCCCGACGTCTTTCCTCCCGAATAAAATCAACTAAAGCTTTCCCATTCAATCCATCAATTACGGGAATTATTCCATCTTTATACCTGTTATTCATCAAAACTTTAATCGTATTTATAGCCTCTGATTGATCTAACATTGCCTGGGCTTCTGCCTTATTCAAATAAACCTCTGCAGAACGAATCAAGCAGGCATCATAAACTTTAGCCAAACCTGATTTTGTCGATAAATCAGGAGATTTGCGTACAAAGAAAAATCCCGGACAATACCTCGATGAAGGTTCCAAAAAAGCTGTATTCCGCAAATCTACAACCCCCTCACTTTCATATTTTTTGTACAAACTGATTAACTCATCTGAAGCCCTATATCGTCCTCCACCTTGAGCTGCATAAGAAATAAGACTATTATCCATTAAAAACTGCATGGAATAACTCCCTTGGGTAAATAATATTTCTGGAGAATCCACCGTGTTCAACCATTGTCCACTCATCGTATTCATATTCTGCAGTTTGCACCCAGAAGCGATGATTTTATCACATTCTTCTATCGCAAGTTGCCACTCACCCATGTACAGATATACCCGACTAAGTAAAGTCCTTGCTGCAGCCTCATTAACCCGGTAAAATGTAGGTTGAACAATACCTGCAAGATTATCAGCTGCAGCTTTTAAATCCGCTACAATTTGTAGATACACCTTTCGTACGGGATCTCGACTAAAATACTTATCCTCAATATATTCTGTAATATTTAAAGGAACTCCCAAATCCATACTCGCCGTTTTCTCAGAATAAGGTTTAGCATATAAATTTACTAACATATAATAATACCATCCTCTCAGAAATTGAGCCTCCCCCATTACTCGACGACGTATCTCTTCCGGATCTTTTTCAAACTCTTTCACGTAAGATATAATCACATTCACATACCCAATGTGCTGATATAGTCTCTTCCAATCTATATCTCTCATTTCTGTTCCATCCATATAAGAAAAAGGTCTTTCTCCCCACGCATAAAAATTACGTAAACGTTCTGCCGGCGTAGAAAAACCATTCATTTTCAACCCTCCTGTAATAAATTCCTCCACATCATCATCCATCACGTGTAAATAAGGATAATACGTACCTGTTTCATTATAATAAAAGAAATCCTGCGAGGCATTTCGTTTCATATACCCGTTTCCTATTAAAATTTCATCCAAATCTTCACAGGACCTTGCATACACGAGTTCTTGCGAATATTCCTCCAAGAAATCACCACAAGCACCCAACAAAGTACATCCCATAATAATCAATAATATCTTTTTCATAATTCATCACTTAAAATGTCACATTCAATTGTAGCGAATACGTCGGACGCACGGAAAGATTTATCAAAGATGTCGAGCCTGACTGCGACGGATCCTGTCCTTTTAATTTTCGACTACATATAGTAAACAAATTTGTTCCGCTCAAATTAACATACAGAGATTTAACTCGCATTTTTTTGCAAATATATTCCGGCACGACATAACGCAAAGAAAGACTTGATAATTTCAAATAATTGCCAGATACAACCCGAATATTCGAGAAATCATACATTTCCCACAAATTATTAGAAAATTTATACGGTTCAGTAGTCCACCAAGGCCATCTAGCATCATTCCAAGCACTTCCAGTTAATATTCCAGGTACGTTTGTATATTTCTCATCCCCTGGCTGTCTCCAACGATTAACGAATTCCCGTCGCAGATTTTTTTCCGGTCCGACAACGACTCCATCATTCGGGAACATTCTAAACAAACGTATTTTTGAACCAACACTATACGCCAAATTAAACGAAAGTCCTAAATTTCTCCATCCTAAATAATTACTAATACTCCCCTGTAAAAACGGTTCACGCGCTCCCGAATGTTCCATAACCGTTAACCACACATCCTCCCGGTCCATTTCTCCATAAATCTCTTTTGTCAATTTTTCCTCCCCATTAACCATTGTAGTTTTATCCGTTCCATAAAACATCGGAGAACCATTTTCCGGATTTAATCCTTTAAATCTGTAAGAATAGAATGTATTTACCGGACGTCCGGCAACCTGCACCTTACCATTCAAATAATCTTCATATTTTACTTCATCTTGTAAAACCCGATCTTTACGTTTTACTTTATCTATTAATTGATTGAAAACCGATCCAAAATTAGGATCAAATCGCCAAACAATCCCTCTCTGTTGCCCATTGAGCGAAGTTGCCGTATTCACTGGCATAAAATTCAACGTCAATTCATATCCTTGATTCCGCAAATTACCCTCATTAACCGTATAAGCTTCAACGCCATTCACAACTGACACTTTTTTAGAAAGAAAAGCATCTCTCGTATATCGATAATAATACCCGATCGTTCCTCTTATTTTACGATTTAATAATGAGAAATCAACATCAATATTATAAGTAGAAGTTTTCTCCCATTTCAAATTAGGATTTGGGTAATTAGCAATTGTTGAATATAATTCTTTAAAAGAGTTATCCATTCCCTCTTTCTTTATAATCAGCCGAGGAGAATCCAATGCAGACATATTTCCTTGATAGCCAAAAGACATCTTCAACGCCAACATATCTATCCAACCCACATTCTTCAACACGTTTTCGTGCATATTCCAACGACCTGAAACAGACCAAATTGGCAACAATTTATCATTACTCGCATCACCAAATTTGTTCGAGAAATCAATTCTCCCATTCACATTAAAAATATAAGAATTTTTGTAAGAATACACGAAAGATCCGACAAGTCCAACCAAATTCGTTAAATTATCTTTCATGACCCCCATAGCGTCATCTGTTAACAACCATTCGTTATACGCCGTGTACAAATTATCTTTATTCATTGTTTCAAGCTTATTAAAAATCATCCCGCGATCTGGCATATATCCTCGCTTTGTAATCTTAAAACCTGTGTATTTCGATGAACTTAATTCTCCGATTAAAGAAGCAGAAAGCACATGATTTAATTCTTTATCCATGGCCTTATTAAACGTAAGCGTCCCACGTAAACTGTAATTTTCATTCTTCGTATTATCCATTCGTAATTCTCCTCCCACCGGACACAACGTTGTGGTTATATCAATCTCACCCGTGGACATACTTGCTTTCTTCAAATCTGCTATGTACCACGTGTTATCAGCAAAATACACATCTTCGCTTGAATTGGATACATTATACGAACAAAAAACACCCACCTTTAAACTCTGCAATAAGCGATACTCCAAAGACACATTCAAACCTAGCTGTTCCGTATTGATTTTATCATACGAATTTTTCCGCTCGTTTATAATACTAAAAGGTTGGTCATAACTAACATTATTTTTTTGATAAAACCATAACTCCCCGTTCTCATCATAAGCAGGAACACTACGAGACGTGTTATAAGCATAGGTTGTCACTCCAACCTCTGCCGGAGTATATTCTCTCTTCATCGTGCTACCATTCAACTTAAATTGCATCATAAACCTGTTATAATTCAAATTCAAGCTAGCCATTGCTGAATAACGGTCGCTACTTTCTCCCCGAATATTACCGTTTTCATCATTATATCCCAGAGATGCATAGTAACGGATATGATCAGTTCCCCCGGAAACATTCAAAGAATGAGAATGGGAATAAGAATCCTGCATTAAAATTCCCAACCAATCCGTATTCACTGTTTCCATCTCTCGAACCTGCTCCAAAAACTCTTGATAATTAATCTTACCTGTACTATATTCATAATAAGCAGCCTCGTATCCTACCCAGCTATCCAAATTCGGTACATTCAGTTGGTTCTTTATCACATCCCTAGAATAATCTATTCTTTCTTGGGAATTCATAACATTGACTGCTCGATCCGTGTAGCGAGGACGCTGACGAAAAGTTCCCGTCAAAGAATAAGAAACTGAAGGTGCACCTACTTTTCCTTTTTTCGTTGTAATCACAATCACTCCGTTAGATGCTCTTGGTCCATAAATAGCCGTGGCAGAAGCATCTTTCAACACGTCGATCTGATCAATATCATCAGGATTGATTCCTGAAATCGCATTCCCCAATAAATTCACGAAATCCAAATCGTTAATCGACGTGGGATCAATATTCACCGGATCAGACAAAATTACACCATCCACAACCCATAACGGAGCTTGAGAACCCAGAATTGTTGTTGTACCACGAATTTTGATCTTAGGTGTAGCACCTACTTGTCCTGAATTTTGCATAAAAATCATCCCAGGAACACGCCCTTCCAACATCTGATCAACCGTACTTACACCAGGCTGCATGATATCATCCATTTTCAAAGAGGTCACAGAACTCGTCATGTGACGCTTATCAACCTGATAATATCCATAAGAAACAACCTCGTCTAATTCGTGTAAATTTTCTTCCAGTACCACATTAATCGTGTCTTGCAAAGCAACTTTAATTTGTTTGGTTTGCATCCCTATAAAAGAAAAGATTAATGTTATATCTTTTTGATTATCGGGTAATGAAATTCGATATAAACCTTCCGTATTCGTCACCACTCCCAGAGAAGTTCCCTTAATTAATACCGAAACCCCCGGCAAAGGCCCTTTTTGCGAATCCGTAACCACCCCTCGAATAACTCTTCCTTTCACCTCCTTTTCGTTTCCTCCCGATTCACCTAAATCACGAATAACAATTGTATTATCTAATAATTCGTAATATAACCCCGAATCTTTCAAACACTTGTCAAGTACCTCTGCAACACTCTTGTTTTTGAAATCAAGCGAAAGTTTTTTCACCCTGCTCACTTGTTCGTGGTTGTACACAAATACATAATTAGATTGCCGTTCTATCAATCGAAAAACGTCCTCTATCAAGCCTCCTTTTACTTGAATGGAAACTCTATCATTTTGAGAATACAGGGTTGCTGACACCTGCATAAAACTGATAAACAACAAAATGAATGTCAATTTCATAATGTTCACTACTTTTTTTAAAATACGATTTCTCAAAAATCGTATTTGTCGATTTTTTCTCATAAATTTGTTCTACTAAAAGATGAAACACTCAGTTGTTCATTCAAGCTGTTGAAAAGGCCTAATTTTTCAACAGCTTTTTATTTAGACACTATTAACGTTTTCCCATTTAACGTGAATTTCACTATATCTGTCTTTTCCAAAAATTTCAACATGCCAGAGATTTCACTATGCCGTTGTATGGTTCCCGTGAAATGTAAATTCTGTAATTCTAAATTCTGATAAAAGACATCAACATCATACCAACGAGACAATATATCCATCACCTCTCGTAATTTCTGCTTTTTAAAAACAAACAACCCGTCTTTCCAAGCCGTAAACTCCCTCACATCCACCTCTTCAACAAAAACATCATCCCCCTCTACCCGAACCTGCATGGAAGAAGTAAGGACATAATCCTTATCATTGACAAAGACTTGTACTTTTCCCGAAACCAGCGTTGTTACAAACTTACCATCATAATCATTCACGTTAAAACTCGTTCCTAACACCCTAATTTCTTTATTCCCCATATCCACAATAAAAGGCTTCTCCACATTTTTAGAAACTTCAAAATAAGCCTCTCCTTGTAATCTCACCCGACGTTCTTTTCCCACGAAACAAGCTGGAAATTCTAAAACCGATTGGGAATTAATCCACACCTGACTTCCATCTGCCAAAACAATCTTATATTCTCCCCCTCGGGGTATCACAAGCCGATTATATTCCACACTCTCCGTGACAGAATCTGTTTTTTGTTCATCGACAATCACTGTTCCTTTATTTTCTGCTTTTATCACTGCCCCCTCAATTCGGGTTGTCACATTACTTGTACTATCTAACACCAAACGTTCCCCGGTCACCAGCTCCAGATATGCCCGGTATCCCCCCTTCATCGACATGGGCTGTTTTCGCGCCAATAACCCGTTATCATCTTCTTTTCGGCAATCTACCACTTGATAAACTGCAACTCCAATCAACATTATAGTAACCAATACGGCTACATAACGCATAAAACGAATAAAAATACCCGGACTTTTTCGAATCTTTTTCTGGATATTATCCCAACCTTTTCCTTTGTCATTTCTTTCAGCAAAACGAATCTTATTTAACAGAATTCGTTCATCCCGTATCCGATCCAGTAAAACCCGATTAGCCACGGATGTATCTAACCATCGCTGAAACTCAACCTCCTCTTCCGGCGTCATCGTTTCATCCAAATAAGCTTTTATCCGGTGAACCTTTTCCTCGATTGATATCCCTAAATCATTGTCCATAGTCCAAATTATTATTATGGATTATTATCCCAATAACTACTCTTAATACAAAGATGTCGGGCAAGAGGATGACAAGAAATCAAATTATTTTTTATTTTTTTCAAAAATTAAAGAACGGCACTTGATAATTTTCATTGCCCAATATTTACAAATAACTGTATCACAAAATTATAATCCTAGAATAAAAGTTATCACGAAAAGATCCTGCAACTTCGTTTTCAACTGCTGACGGGCTCGAGCTTTATGCGTTTTTACCGTGTTCACGGAAACTTCCATAACCTCTGCTATCTCAATATTATTCTTCCCTTCCAGATGCAAAAGAATCACCCGACGTTGTTCCTGCGGCAGACCATCAATTTCTTCCATTACTACCCGATGAACCTCTTCCTCTACAACTGCATCCCCAAATCTCTCTTCAGACTTAAGCAGCGCATATTCCATCCGGTAATCCTCCTCCAACTTTTTCACCCGGATATAGTTCAAACAACGATGTCGCATGGATTGGTACAGGTACATTTTCAAATGTAAAGTCGACTCGATCGCTTCTCTTGCCTTCCACAAATTAACAAACACATCTTGAACAATATCTTCCGCCACTTCCTCCTCTTTCAACATCCTCAGACCAAATAAGCATAAAGCATTATAGTACAAATCGTAATAATAACGAAATGCACCCTCATCACCATTTCTAAAACTCACCAGCTTATCACCACTACTGCTTTCCATACACTTGTTGATCACTTACTTCACACTTTGGCAAAGGTATATAAATTAATCTCAATCACAAAAACAAGCTCCATTTTCCCCGTTAAGATTAACTCGAAATGAATTCTTCATTCAAAATTCTCATAATTTTCTCATAATTCCTTTGTTTTTTTCTTTTTTTTTAGTATACTTTTGTTAAGTCATTTCAACAACAAAACATATAAAGAATTAACATTTAAAATTAAAATCATGGAACTAAAACATTTCTACATCATCTCCACATTATTACTAATCATATTATTTGCAACAATTTATTTTTTACACGAACAAATCACGGCAAGCTGGACTGACACCCCCTCCTACACGGTAGAAAAGCAATATGAACCGGTGAAGCTCCCAACAATTCATCATGAAGAAGACTCGGGAACATCTGGCTTCGACTATGAAGATACGGGTGCACATTCTGACACTATCACTCTACGCCAAAACCAAGATGAAGGAATCTTTTGGAGAAGCATAATTCTTTCCGGACAACCGGATAGTGTACTCATTGTATTTGATTCTACATTTTCCAAAAATCCCGCAAGAGTAATACACATAAGTAACACTTTATTTCTAGACTTCAACCGGAAATAGAAGACCACTTGATAATAAATTGTTTAACCATAAAATATAGCTCTATTTCTTAACGCAGGGGCAATCTAAACACCGCCGTCACTTGTGATTCCCAATCCCATTTCAAGGACTCGTATTCCCCAAGATTCCGATGCGTCCGAATAGATTCCTGTATGATATTCACAAACACCCACCTTTAGGTTACATATATATAAAAACAGTACAAACCAATAAGTCTAGATTAATTTCAACAGAAAAAACATGACCAATCTCCGTACTAATACTCAATCTTCAAAGTCATACCTTCCACAGAAACCCCTTTCGATCGGGTAATCAGTAATTTCTGTTCCTCACTGCTTCCTAATGTTTCTCCTTCATGTAACGTCACGTCCGAACCGATAACATAACAGGCTATCTCAAGCATAAATCCATGCAACTCGGTCAAGCCATGCTTACTCCCCAATATCTCCATCTCTTCTTTCCCGAAAGCTGTCATCCCATACGTGTACACGTTATTCCCCTCTTCGCTCTGGTATAACCCGAAATACACCCAATCCAACACGGGCAAGGCATTCTCGTCACCCTTCATCATATCTGCCACCTCGATGTAAAACTCCGGCTGGAACACGGTACCGGAAACATAAACGCCAATAACATGGGGCTGTTTCAAGCAAGTCGCAATCACTTTCACGTGTAACTTACCGGCCTCTACGGGGGACAATCCACGAGCAAGAACGGCTACCAGCACGTGAGCTTTATGCGTTTTCGTCACTTCAACGGCCTCCGGCCACATATAATTGGTCTCTGCAAAATATTCGGCCTCACCATCCGGCACCCTTGCCGGCATGAGACTGATGGCCACTAAAGTCTCACCGAGATAAAACACCCGGGTCGATTCGTTCGCACTTGTATCGTCACTCGCCATATCTTCCGGCTTATCGGATGGTTCTATCCCCCACTCCGATTTCAAATCCGCCATAACCTTATTTACATCGAAACTCGTAGAGTCCAACAACACGGACCCGCAAAATGTACCGGCTTTCTCTTCCCCGTTCTCGATCTTCCCATCGTCTTCCTCCACACCGGTAACTTCAAAAAATGACAACCCGTTGGAAATATCCTCGATCAACGAGGTGAACTCCTCATCCCCAGGCATCAAAGCCAAACCTTTCTTTGCTGCCTCTAACGCCTCTTCTGTCCTTTGACCTCCATATAACAACTTGCTATACACTAACCATCCCCACGGATAATCAGCCTCCACAGTCACCGCACGTTCAGCATACGGCAATGCCTCTTCCAAACGCATTTGATGCATCAACGCCACAGCCAACCGATAATTCCAAACACCACTTTTACATCCTTGGCTTTCTACTTTACGCAACCACTCTTCCGCATCTCGGTAAAACCCCTGATTCAAATAAGCATAAGCAAGACACAAGACTGCCTCGTAAAATTGCCCGGGAGTCTTCAGTTCCGGCAACACCTCGATAATTGCATCATAATCCTCTTCTTCTGCCCAATCCCGAATCTGTTCCATTAACATCTTAATACTTGGATACTCCATATTTCTATTGTTTAAATTATTATTTCACCAAAAAAGCCAACATTAGCCCGCAAATAATAATGATTATAGAAAGTAAGATTATCCCTCCACGATACTCATTCTCTTCCCACGAGTGGCCTAACCAATACAGGAAACCAAGGGAACGAGTACCTTGCATTTGCAACACCCATTTCCATTTCAGAATAGCCCGACCTGCATGACACCCCCAAACGCCGGGATGAGCCATACCGTGTATGCCGCCGGTATGTCCGAAGACAAGTCTTTATCCTTCATACAACCTCTTTTTGCATCGTAGCAAATATAAAGGAATAAATTGGAAATGTACTCTCGGAAGTCTCTAATTTAAAATTTATTCCAGATTCTTTCCAGAATAAATTACTATTTTTGTTCTACAAAATTTCAATACCATGAAGATATTAATCATTGAAGACGAGAAAGACTTGCGAGAAGTGATGACCCAATCACTGGAGAAAGAACGCTTTGTCGTGGAGACAGCGGCAGACTATTCTACAGCCCTGCAAAAAATCAATGATTACGACTACGATTGTATCTTGCTGGACATCATGCTTCCCGGGGGTAGCGGGCTTTCGATTCTGGAAGAGCTGAAAAAATTAAAGAAACGGGAAAGCGTGATCATCGTGTCGGCCAAAGATTCCATTGAAGACAAGGTTACGGGACTTGACCTCGGTGCCGATGATTACCTCGCAAAACCATTCCACTTGGCAGAATTGCACGCAAGAGTGAAATCAGTGATCCGACGACACCAAACGGATGGAAACACAGAGATCGAAATTGAAAACCTGACCGTCCGTCCTGACGATCACACCGTGTTCATCAATGGGGAAGAACTGAAACTCAATCGAAAAGAATTTGACCTGCTCTACTATTTTGTCACCAACCCGAACCGATTGATCAACAAAACGACATTGGCTGAATCCGTGTGGGGTGATAACATTGATCAGGCCGATAGTCTCGATTTCATCTATTCCCAAGTAAAAAATTTACGCAAAAAGATGAAAACCGCTGACGCTATCCCGGAAATAAAAGCCGTGTACGGGTTCGGTTATAAACTAATCACAACACCGGAAGTATGAAACTCATCCACCACACGATAAGCAAACTTTCGATCGTGATGATTATTATCCTCACGTTCTGGGCAGGCTTTTTCTTTTATAGCATACTGGATGAAATTCTGGACGAGACGGATGATAGTCTCGAAAACTACAAACATCTCATCATTCAACAAGTCCAAAGAGACACGGCAGCAATCAACAATAGTAGTGATTTAATGAGTCAATACTTCATCAAGGAAATATCTGAAAACGAAGCTATTCACTACAAAGAACGTTATTTTGATTCAACCCGCTTCTACGAGCTCGAATACGAGTTCGATCCCGTTCGAGTCTTAAAAACGGCTTTTCGAGGACAGGACAAAAAGTTTTACGAGTTGACCATCATGATCTCAACCTTGGAACAAGACGATATGATCGAAGCGATATTATGGTCGATCGTGATCTTGTACGTCACGCTACTTATCTGTATACTGATTGTTTCCGAGGTTGTTTTCAGGAAAAGCTTGACCCCTTTCTATAAACTATTGAATTGGCTGAACCAATTTACCCTGGGCGGGAAGAATCTCCCGTTGGATAATCCTACCAAAATAAAAGAATTCCGGCGACTAAACGAAACGATACTTAAAATGACCCGGCGAAACGAAGAGATGTATTCCCAACAGAAACAATTCATTGAAAACGCATCCCATGAACTCCAGACCCCGTTAGCTATCTGCCGGAACAAGCTGGAATTATTGGCAGAACGGCCAGATTGCACGGAAGGACAACTGGAAGAAATCGAGGACATCCACCGGAATCTGGGACGTATCGTGAAACTCAATAAATCCCTGTTACTCCTTTCCCGCATCGAGAACGGCCAATTCCACGAGACGAAGGAAATAGAACTGAACCCGATCATCCAAGAACTCGTGGAAGATTTTCAAGAAATTTACGAGCATAAAAACCTACATGTAGAAGTGGAAGAAAATGCCATTTGTAAAGTTCACATGAATGAATCATTGGCAAATATATTAATCACGAACCTGTTGAAAAACGCCATGATACACACCCCGAACGAGGGAAGTATCACTATTCGCATACAATCAACCGGAATTACCTTCACCAACAGCACGGATGGTTCCTCCTTGGATCAATCCCGCCTTTTCACTCGTTTCTATCAAGCCGACAATAAAAAAAGTGATTCTACCGGACTAGGATTGGCTATCGTTCAGAGCATCGTCCACCTCTACCATTTCCACATTTCCTACTCCTTCGATGGGAAACACCGATTCGATTTACAATTTTAAATCCAAAATCAATAAATTCCCAAATCTTTCCAAAATCACCCCTTTACTTTGTTCTCAGAAATTAGAACAAAGAACACAAACATTAAAATTTATATGCCATGAAAACAAGAATGACTATTTTCGCTTCTTTATTGTTAGCCGGATTTACTTTCACTAGCTGTGATGATAATGATGATAACTACACGCCGGATGAAAAAATCGTGAACGTACTATACGAGAAATATCCAAACGCACAACGTGTCGACTGGGAATTACAACACGACCACTACGTGGCTAACTTCTACGACAACAACATCGAGAAAGAAGCGTGGTTTAACACCAAAGGAGAATGGGTGATGACCGAGAGTGATATTCTGTTTGAGAATCTCCCGAAAGCCATACAAACCGCATTTGGCGAATCGGAATATAAAGACTGGAGAGTTGATGACGTGGACATGCTGGAGAGAGTTGAAATGGAAACCATGTACGTGATCGAAGTTGAAAAAAGCAAACAAGAATTCGATTTATTCTACGCGGAAGACGGAACGTTAATCAAAGCCGTAGAAGACATTGATAACAACGACTATTATCAACCTAACACGGTTCCTGAAGTCTTGAAAAACTTCATCAACAACAATTACCCACAAGCCACGATCGTGGATATTGAAATCGAAAAGGGAATTACCGAAATCGACATCCTACACGATAACAAAGCAAAAGAACTACACTTCAATAACGCTAATGAATGGTTATACACAACTTGGGGTGTTAAAGAAAGAGAGATTCAGGAAATAGCCGACAAAGTAAAAGCCGCAAATCCCGGTTTCCACATTGACGATATTGACTACAAGGAAAGTGCTGACAACAGCAAAGTTTACATATTCGAACTGGAACAAGGTGATAACGAGAGACAGGTAACAGTAGACATGGATGGAAATATTATAGGATAATAAACAGGTAACATTTAAATTGTTGTAACGTAAAACAAGAGGATCTTAAAATAAAAATTATGAAAACAACATTAGTTACCGCATTAATCCTGCTCACAACCACGTTTGCTTTTAGTAGCTGCAAAGACAGCAGCTACACTCCACCCAAAAATGTTGTGAGCGCCTTTAAAGCAAAATACCCCTCAGCCAAACGAGTAGAATGGGAAGTGAAGAACACGTATCAAGTAGCCGAATTCCATATCGACTTCACGGAAGTCGAGGCTTGGTTTGACAACAATGGCCAATGGGTGATGACAGAAAGCGACATCAAGTATAGTTCTCTCCCCGTGGTAATTCGCAACAGCTTTGAATCCGGAGAATACGGAAAATGGGAAGTAGAAGACGTTGACAAGCTGGAACGATCCGGAATGGAGACCATCTACATCATCGAAGCAGAACTCGGAGAACAAGAAGTTGCCCTGCATTATCTCGAAAATGGAACTCTGGTGAAAACCCTTATGGATAACGGCCGGGGCTATCAACCGGAGAGTGCACCACAAGCAGTTTTACAATTTATCCAGCAAAAATACCCACAAGCCAATATCGTAGAAATCGATCAAGATAAAGGGGTATTAAAAATTGATATTATGGATAAACAAATCATGAAAGAGGTAGTATTCAACCACCAGAATCAATGGGTTGTCACCACTTGGGAAATTCCACACAATAATGTACCGGCCAACGTGATGAATGTACTGAAAACTTCTTCCTACGCGAATTACCGGATTGACGACATTGATTATGAAGAAAGAGCAGACGGTTCGCTCATTTACATTTTTGAAGTTGAACAAGGGGATCGGGAATTCGATGTCACGATAGACGCAAATAATCTCAAGATTATATCTGCAATACCCAAGAATTAATAAACAAAAGGGCGGCCTCAAGAACCGCCCCTTATTTTTTTACAAATGTAATTTAACTTCTACCGGTTTTTCTTTCACTTTCACTTCTTCACCAACCCACTGACCGTTTTTATCGAAATAATTCAAAGTATACACTTTATTTTTTTCCACCATAAATTCCAACACGTCATTCATATCCTGTGTCGGTCCTGCAGTGCGTCCACCACCAATTTGATCTTTACCGCAGAAAATATCCACGTTGGCAGCTACCCGATCGTCAGATTTGCGCATATTACGTTTATCTTTAAACATCATAACCTTTAAAGGCACGTAATTTCCCCCGGCCAACTGAGATTGATAAACCTCTTGATAAATATCCAGATAACGTTGAGTTACATTAATAGCAGGCACATCATTATTTTTAAGGTCCCAAACTAACGGGAAACTCTCCCCTGTCGGTTTGAAAGAAGAGGCCCAAATGGCGTGCATACGATCTTTGGGATCAGCTTTCCCGGCATCGGCGAGGAACCAAGAACGATCGAGTTCATTCGGGTAATACTCGGTAAAATACCATTTACCGTCCAACCAAACCTCGCACCAGTTATGATTTCCACGGTTATCATGCCAGTTGGCAGTCCCGGCAATACGGGAAGGAATACCCACTGATCGCAAAGCATCTGTCAATAAAATAGACAGACCGCTACAAGAAGCCATTCCCTGACGAATAGACTCCGAGGGATTCTGGTCCGGTTTCTCGCGAGCCGTATTGTAATCCACCTTCACTTCATCTCGGATATTCTTGTTCACGGCTTTAATTGCCTCTTCCAATGTTTTACAATTCTCCACGTAAGGAGCGAACCTCTTGTAGAAATCGGCACGCCATTGATCTCTTTCCTCGTTTAGTGAAGCGTAAGGCAACACGTCATTCAAGAAAATTGAATCCGGCACGCTCTTCGCCCAGGCAAAACGGTTACGAGCTTCATACGCCAATTTTACGTTCGACAACAAATCGTCCCCTTTCATCGTTTTCAAATCCCGCTCCGGCATGTAAGAAATCAAAAAGGCCACGCCCTCCTTCATTTCCGGAGTAGCACTTTCCAAAGCCTTTGCCAATTCCGGCTGATTCGTTCCCGACGTTTCTAAAGCTTTGTCCAACAAAGCATGGTATTTTTCCGGCACTCCCGGATACTTCGCACATGCAAAGCACATGCAACACAACAACAAGATAAATGTACTTCTCATAAATTAATATTGTTTATTACTAAAGTATTTCATGAACTGGGCTCTTTCATAAAGATCCGGGTTCTCGATAGACGAATAAGAAAGCATTCCCCGATAATCCTCGATCGTCTTGAAAGCCTTCGAGTCCATCCATTTCCCGATAAAATTATTTATATCCTCGATCACGTGAATACCCTTCTCGTAAAGGACAGAACAAACCTGAACTGTCGTAGCCCCTGCCAACAATAATTTCACGGCAGCCTCACCACCATGCACGCCAGTGGAAGCAGAGATCTCCAATCTCTTATCCTTCCCGGCCAAAATACCGGTCCATCTCAGAGTTGTCCTCAATTCGGCAGCAGTGCTAAACACCGAAGCGGCCCCCATTTCTAAAGTATTAATATTAATATCCGGCTCGTAGAATCGATTGAATAATGTGGTTGCATTCGCCCCGTAAGCCTTAATTTTATCCACGAAAGCGGAAAGGTTCGTAAAATAATGACTAATCTTAACGGAAACAGGTATCTTTATCTGGCTCTTGATGGATTTCACTATCTCGAAATACACGTTTTCCACTTCCGCACTCTCCTTAAACTCGTTCACCGGCAAAATAAATACATTCAACTCCAGTGCATCCGCCCCGGCCTCTTCCAACTGGCGGGCAAACGAAACCCATTCTCCACCACTAAAGCAGTTCACACTGGCAATCACGGGTATCGTCAAACGACTCTTGGCATTACGAACCAATTCCACGTACTTCTGTATCGTGTTGGAACGAATGTACGCTTTGATATAATCCTCGGCCTCCGGGTAAGCATCACCCATCCCGTAACCGGCCTTGAACACACCGGAAGTCTCCTCGTTAATCTGTTCCTCGAAAATTGATTTCAACACCACGGCTCCCACTCCTGCTTTCTCCATCTCGACCATCTTCTCCACGTCGGACGTTAAACCGCAACTTCCCGCGATAATCGGACTCCGTAACTCCAGTCCCATGTATTTCGTCTTCAAATCTGCCATAATGATTTATTTAAATAGTTAATAATGAATCTTTCAAATTATATATTCGCGTAATTTCTCGCCCCGAAGATGGAACTCCCCACACGTACCATCGTACTTCCTTCTTCCACGGCAATCCGGTAATCTCCGGACATTCCCATGGATAATTCCTTAAATTCCGGGTTTCCCGCAAAATAAGTTGCCTTCAACTCGTCAAAAATCTCTTTCAAGTGATGAAATTCCCGTCTGACCTGTCCTTCGTCATCCGTGTTCGTTGCCATTCCCATCACACCCACGATCTTCACGTTCTTCATCTGCCTGTAATCGTCACTCTCCAAGAGAGCTTTCGCCTCTTCCATATCCAACCCGAACTTAGTTTCCTCACTGGCTATATAAAATTGCAGCAGGCAAGGGATCACCCGGTCATGTTTCCTTCCCTCCTTGTCAATTGTCTCCAGCAATTTCAAGCTTTCCACACCGTGAATCAAAGAAACAAAAGCGGCCATATACTTCACTTTATTAGTTTGTAAATGACCGATCATATGCCATTCTATATCTTTGGGAAGTATCTCGTACTTCTCCGCCAATTCCTGTACCCGGTTTTCCCCGAATACTCTCTGCCCTGCCTCGTATGCTTCCTCTATCGCCTCCACGGGCTTTGTTTTCGATACGGCAACTAATTTTACTCCTTCCGGCAAACTACCAGCAATCTCTTTCAAATTTTCTACAATACTGCTCATTCCTTTTCAACATTTAACATACCCTTGAAATACTACGGATTCACAAATATAACGTAAAATCAGCATATAATGTCAGGATACAAGCGTTAAAAATTAACGTTTATAATCTTCCGTTACAGGTTCTCGTGTCACAAGTTGCAAGTTAATTGAATTTTATCCGTGGATGATATTCCCTCGACCCGGAGAACAAGAAAAGTAAAAAACGTTTCATGTTCTTCTACTCTCACGGAATTTTGTTAATTTTGAATCTTGAAAAAGTGGAAACATGCACAGGTATTTTATTGAATTAGCATATAACGGAAGTGAATACAACGGTTGGCAGATACAACCCAATGCTCCCTCTGTCCAGGAAGAAATCAACAAAGCACTTACCCTCCTGCTAAAACAGGAAATCAACGTGACCGGAGCCGGACGAACAGACACGGGAGTACACGCATCGTTTTTCGTGGCCCACTTTGATAGTGATGTTGTCATAGACCACACGCAAGCCCTGACGAACAAGCTCAATCGTTTCTTGGGAAAAAACATCGCAATCAAAGATATTTACGCCGTACAGCCTGACATGCATGCTCGCTTTTCGGCTATCTCGCGTACGTACAAATATTATATCAATAAAAACAAGAATCCGTTTACTTACACGTTTGCCTACCGGCCGCATCCCTTACCGGACATCCGGTTAATGAACAATGCTTGTGAACTTCTCCTACGTTACGAGGATTTCACCAGTTTCTCCAAACTGCACACGGATGTAAAAACGAACATCTGCCATTTGATGGAGGCTAACTGGGAAGAAACAGACGAACAACTTATATTTACCATCAAGGCCGACCGTTTTCTGCGCAACATGGTACGTGCCATCGTGGGAACATTGCTGGATGTAGGACAAGGATGTATCACGCTGGAACAATTCCAGCAGATTATCGAAAGTAAGGATCGATGCAAAGCAGGAACTTCTGTTCCCGGAAATGCTTTATTTCTTTGCGACATAGAATATCCCCCGTGTAAACTATAATATCAAAACACATGAAAACAAAACTATTCATCATATCCTTGTTCTTGATTTTACTCACGGCGAGTACGTCGGCTTCTATTAAGTTGTCCAAAGACGCCACAATCAGTATCTTGACGTGTTCCCCGGGTAACGAACTCTACTCGCTGTTCGGACACACGGGCATCCGGGTGGTTGATAAAGCAAACGATATGGACATTGTTTTCAATTACGGGACTTTTGATTTTGCAACCCAAGGATTTTACTTCAAATTTGCACGTGGTCTACTCCCCTACCAATTATCGTGTTCCGAATTCCGTCGTTTTTTATCCTCCTACATCTATGATGAACGTAGCGTGTATTCCCAGACCTTAAACCTGGATTCCATTCAAAAACAATATTTAATGGATTTACTTTTCGAAAACTATCAACCAGCAAACCGGGAATACCTTTACAACTTCCTATATGACAACTGTTCAACCCGGGTACGGGACATTATAGAGAAAAGCACGGGCAATCAAATCACATGGATAGCTCAACCTTCCACGAAAAGTTTCTGGAATCTTCTGGACGAATATCTAAGTCGTTCCCCGTGGATCCAATGGGGTATTCACACGATCCTCGGGTCTCCCGCAACTTCCGTAGCAACCATCCGGGAACAAATGTTTCTTCCCGACTACCTCATGTATCATTTAGATTCCGCAGCATATAATGGAGTTCCACTTGTGCAACCAATAGAAACGGTATACGAAGCCCCGGAACAAGATCTTTCAACTCCCTGGTACTTCTCCCCGTTCTTCGTTTTTGCCATCTGCACGCTTGCACTCATTTTACTTTTACAAAAAGCAAAAAGCCGGCGTTTACTAAAGGCAATCGCCATTCCATTCTTTATAGCGACAGGTGTTGTCGGGTGCCTCATCGTCTTTTTGTGTTTCTTCACGAAACATCCCACAATGTTCCCCAACTTTAATACCTTCTGGGCGAACCCGTTAAATCTCGTCACCGCCTTCTTCCTCGGGAAACGCTCTCTTCCGTGGATTATCAACAAATATCTGTTTATCTACCTCTATCTCTTGATCATTGGCTTTTTACTATGGTTCTTGTTCGTTCCGGCAGTTCCCTATGCATCCATGGTCATCATGGTATGGATGATATACCTCTGCATCCGTCTTCGACAAAGCGGGAAATAATATTTTTCGAGATTCTTTGCCTCAGCTCTTGCAGATTGAAATAAAACCTCTATATTTGCACTCGCAATTCAGCGATGGTACCATAGCTCAGTTGGTAGAGCAAAGGACTGAAAATCCTTGTGTCATTGGTTCGATTCCAATTGGTACCACTGAAAATGAGAGAGTTACAAAAGTGACTCTCTTTTGTTTTATGGTCATTTTTAGGTGTTTTTAGCTTGATGTTTAAACCATGTTTAAACCAGAAATTAAGCATGAATCCCTCAATATCAATCATTTATTACACATCAAAAACATTGAAGAATGGAAATCATCCATTAATGCTTAGAATTATTCAAAACAGGCAGACAAAATATGTCAGTTTAGGAGTAAATATCAATCCTAAATTTTGGGATATAAAAAAAATGAACCAAAAAGGAATTGCCCAAACAGGGAGGCTATACAAAGGCTTATCATTGAAAAGATGAAAGAGTACACAGACAAGATCATTGACTTGAAAGTGGAAAAAAGAGAGTTCACAGCAAAAACCCTGGTGGAGAAAATTAAAAATACACATTCATGTAAAACTGTTGGAGAGATCTTTTTACAACAAATTGAACAGTTGAAGAGGGAGAACAGGATTGGATATGCCCTATCACATACACAAGTGTACAACTCCTTGATTGAGTTCAACAAGCATCTGGATATATATTTCTCTGATATTGATGTGCAATGGCTAAGAAAATATGAAACATGGCTTAAAGGTCAAAATCTGGCATACAACACTATTGGTATCAGGTTTCGCACACTAAGGACTGTTTATAACATTGCTATCAAGGAAGGGTATGTAAAAGCTGAATTCTATCCATTCAAGGATTACAAGGTATCAAAACTGCATGAAAACACTCCAAAAAGAGCCATTGTTAAAGATAATGTGATAAAGGTCATGAACCACAAGGAGCCTGTTTCAAATTCTTCCTACAACCAGCTGGCTATTGATCTATTCACATTCTCATATCTAATGGGTGGGATTAATTTCACAGACATGGCCAGATTAACAGGAGAAAATATCATGGATGAACAGCTAGTGTACAGGAGGAAGAAAACAAGGAAACTTATACACCTTCCAATCCATCCAAAAGCAATGGAGATCATCAACAAGTATAAATCTGACAATTCCTATATATTTCCCATTTTATCCAGTTTTCATAAAACTGAACAGCAGAAGATAAACAGGATTCACAAGGTGATTGGAAAAGTAAATGCTTGTTTAAAAACACTTGGGGATGAACTTGAATTGGACAAGAAATTAACCACCTATGTGGCTAGACACTCCTATGCCACCACTCTAAAAAGGGCAGGTGTTAGCACATCATTAATATGTGATGCATTGGGACATAGTTCTGAGAGGGTCACTCAAATTTACTTGGATAGCTTTGAAAACACTCAATTAAAGGCTGCAATGAAAAATTTGCTGTGAACACAAATTACCAAGATTGAATGTGTAAAAAGGGGCAGGAACAGTGACCTGTCCCAACACTTCAAACAAGAATAACTTGTATTCAAGTAAAAAACATTCATCCATATCCATGTCTTGGTAACAGATTAAAAATAGCTGAACATGGAAACAACAAGCAAAGATTTATTAAAACCACACTATGTAGAATTGATTTATAAAACTAGCATCAAATCAAAAGACAGGATAAAGGTAAATGATCCTGATGGTGTCTATCTACTGGCAAAAGAGATTTTAGGGGATAGAATGGAACATCATGAGGAAGTTTACTTGATCTTGTTAAATCAAGCCTCAAAAATATTAGGAGTGGCCCTAGTAAGCAGGGGAAGTATCAACAAAACAGTTGTGGATATAAAAATTATATTCCAACATATCATCCTCTCCAACTCTTCTAGAATCATATTATTTCACAATCATCCTTCTGGAAATTGTAAACCAAGTAAAGCTGATGATGAATTGACCAAAAACATAACTCAATTATCATCTTTAGCAAGTGTTGATTTTATAGATCACCTCATTGTGAGTGATGATGATTATTACAGCTATTCAAATGAATGCAGGCATGATGTATTAAAACCACAATCAATGATGAATAATTTATCCCCTTTTCTGGAAAAAGAAGAGATTATTTTACCTAATCTTTTATAATACAACAAAATACATGAAATAAGGCCTCAAATCTTTGATTTAAGCCACTTTCTCTGTTTTACTAATAGAGAATGTCAATGAGAAATAATATTGTCTTAAAATCAATTTATAAAGCCTTATCTAGAACCCATCAAAATAACTTAAAATATTCTTTTGGTCCCAGATGTTTTTAATGAGTGTTTATATAATAAATATAAAAAAATCATCTGGGACTAGAGAAAATATTTTTAAAAGTGGTACAGGTCTAATTCTATATATAATAATAAAATTAGAGCAGTACCTAATTATCATTCCAAAACTATGATTTGATCTCTTAGAAATTTTCTAAAAGAACAATGTATATGTTGCACTTACTTGTATATAATATCATAATCTAAATGCAACACATCTTCACTAGTTGATCTCTTAGTTTCCTATAATTAAATATAAAGTAAGAGCTCTATTGTAGAAAATGTGTTGCACATAGTTGTTATATAATACATAAACTAAGTGTAACAACATTTCTTCTGATCAAGAAAAGTACTGCTCCAATTCTATATTATATAATAAAATTAGACCTGTACCCATATCTTTTAAGGAGAGATAAAGGGGTACATAAAAGAAATTATTAGCCAAACACACCAAGGATATTAAATATGTGATATTTTTGTTTTATAGCAGCCCTAAAGGCACTTGTTTAT